>Ga0102954_1000042_pt1 | contig 36871 bp, 28 predicted proteins | sample SalPonA_C_H2O_MG_FD_78511 | JGI IMG/M metagenome (GOLD analysis project Ga0102954, IMG submission 78511) | Water microbial communities from South San Francisco under conditions of wetland restoration - Salt Pond MetaG R2A_C_H2O_MG | ecosystem: Environmental > Aquatic > Non-marine Saline and... | reverse complement strand
GGCTTCAACGATGCATTCTAGATCTTGCTCTACGTATTCGCTAATTAATTTCATTATAGTTTTCCTAAACTAGATAAGATTTCTTTAGCTGTAGATTCAGCTTCTTTCCTATCTTTAAAATCTTTACCTACGAGATCTCCGTCGATAGTTAATTCAACGCCTTTTGGTCCAGACTTCATCAAAACAGGAACACCGCCCATTTTAGTCTTGACCATAAATTTATTTTCTCGTATCTGCTTAAATGTTTTCATACAAGTTATTTATACCAATTTGTTTCTTAACGATAAGTTTTTATTATAACTTAGTCTTTCTAATAATTAGTATGTAAATCGGATTGTAACGATATAATCATTACAACCCTTCTTCGTCGTCTATCTCGTCATTTTCTTCGTGACCTTCAGTACCGAACTCGTAGTCACTAAGTTCTTCTTCTTCATCTTCTACAGCAGCACCATTGAAAATAGTATCAGCTACAGAGATTTTTTCTGCTTCTAAAGCTGTTTGTACTTTATCAGCAAGAAGAGAGTTAAAAGATGTTTCGGCTTGGTTATACTTACCTGCCGCGATAGAGTCAATAAAGTCTCCAATTGGATCTACTTCTACTTCATTCTCTACTTCAGTTTCAATATCTTCGTTATAATCTACTTCACTCATTATTAAATTCCTTCATCTTCAGGGTCATCATGGATACCAGCTTTATTTTCGGCATCCAATTGCTTTTGCATTTCTTTAATATCTTCGTCATCCATCATCATTACGTTCTTCATTACCCACTCTTTAGAGAAGTATTCGCCAACGTATTGAGTCATCTGGTCTAACGTACCGAGACGTTCACGGAGCAACTCCGAATCTTTCATCTCAGTAAAATGGTTATCACGTATATAGTCTAATTGTATATCCGATTTCCAAGTGTTCCAATCTTGCTCAGTACAAACACCTTTTAATATCAGTTGCTTCTTAAGAATTCCTAAGAATAGGTGAGAGAACTTTTTACGTAAGCGATCAATAAACTTCTGGAATTTAACTTCGTCGCGAGTTACTTCAGTAGAACGACCTAAGCTGAATTGAGCTTCTTGTTCTAGGCGGTTCAACGGAACATTTAACGAGCGATAAAGTTTTTTCTGGAAGTATAGGATATCGTCAATTTGCCCTAAGTTTTCTCCTCCAGGAAGTGTGCTGATTTCAGTACCACGACCACCTTCGCGACGAGGCAACCAGAAATCTTCCAACATAGACATGTGTTTCTTATCGTCTTTTATTTCGCCAGTGTTAGCGTCATAAACTACTTTGTTGCGGTAACGAGACATAATATCTTTAATATGCTGCTCAGACTTACCCTTCGGTAGATTACCCACGTCAATATAGAAAATGCGACGTTCTGGAGCACGAGCTAGACGGTAGATTACAAGAGAATCTTCCATCATACGTAATTGGTTTACTGGCTTAATTGCTTTGTGAAGATATGATACCACACGTTTCTTAGAAGTATCTAATAGGCCAGAAGTAACGTATGAAACAGAATCAGGTGTCAATTTAATACCTTGATTCATTCCAGCCTTTTCTTGGTATAAAAAGAATTCGTTAGTCTTACCGACAATTTTCGCGCCAGTTTTTGGATCTTTCTTATATTCTACTTCTTTTACTTTTCTGATTTTAGTAGCATCTATTGGGCGAATATCTTTTATGCCAGCTTTTAGATTTGATTCGTTAACAACAATATGATGGTATAAACGCCCATCAACGTACCAAGAGCGGAATATATCGTGACCATTTTCTTCGAAGTTTAACATGCTATAGATGTTTTCGAATTCTTCGGTTATGGCGTTTTTAATTCTATCCGGAGCTTCTACTTGATCTAAATTAATACTTACAGAAGTCTCTAACTCTGATGAAACGATTGCTTCGTTTATGATATCTTCAATAGCAGCGTCACACTCTGGGTGTTCTGCTACTGCGCGATATTTTTGAATTAGTTGAACGTTATCTTTGGCGGCAGTACCTTCTAGATCAATATATTGAGCAAAGTGCGAGCCTGATGCCGTTACATATCCTGCACCGTCCTCGTCAACTTTTGGTACAATAGAAGGAGCTTTTTTATCTTCTTGCTCATCTTTACGTACCTTCTTCAGCTCAAAGCCAAACATTTGAAGTATACTATTATCTGCCATATTATCCTCTTAATAATAAAAAGTGGGTGGGAGAACCCTCCCAACCCACTACTACTTATACAACAATTAATTAGTTGTATTTGACTCCCAGTATTGAATCTGGAAAGTTACCGCAAACTCTTCTACTGTATCTACTTGCTCGTAACTTAAATCAATCTGAGCCATATTAGTAGGAAAACAACCACGGAAAGTATACGTTTTAAGTACAGAACCGTCTTTGTCCAATTGTTCAACAATCAAGTCAGCTTGATAGTCTACTGGGTTGGTTAAACCTACGTTTTCGCTATGTGAATTCATACCGTTCATCCAACGCTCTATAGCGTTACGGATAGTGAAATCAGTATCATTCAAAATAGTAATTTCCCAAGGTTCGAAGGTTCGGTCTCCAGCAATTTTAAGCTGGCGTCCTCGGAATGGAACTTCAATAACGTTCATAGTAGAAGCTGGCAATTGAGCAGCTTTACACAAGAACGAAGTCAATTCAACGTCGCCTCCAGCATATGCAGGAAAATTAACTTTAGCGCGGAACAAATTAGGGCGAGCACCGCCTCCGCGCAATTTTGCTTTAAAATCATCGACTCTTAAAGACATATTATTCTCCTTATACTAAGCCAACAACTTCTTCAAACTCTACACCAGTGCGGACAGCTACGAAGTTTAGAGTTACGTAGTTGATCGAACGAGCAGGTTTGATGAAGATGGAAGCGACGAATTCGTTGCGGTCTACAACTGCAGAAGTGTTGTTTGTATCATCACACACAACACGGAAGTCAGTAATACCACGACGACCTTGAATTTCACGCAATAGCGGCTCAACGATATTGACAAATTCAGCGCGAGTAAACTCATCGTTGAATTCGAACATTACGTTTTTACCAGCAATTGCAATAGAACGCTCGATAGTTAAGAATAACCGACGAACGTTAATCCTGTCGAATGCAGAAGGGCGAACCATAAAAGTTTTATCGCCATAAAGAACTACACCAGATCCAGGAATATTCGCAACAGGGTTAATGCCTAGCTTGTATAAAGAATCACGTTCGCCCTTAGTAGGGTTTTGTGCGACGTCAGTAACAGCAAGGTAGTTACCTCGGCGATCTCCAGCAGGAGAGAACCATGGAGCGGCAACAGCATCAGTAGCAGCCATCAATCCAGCAGTGCTTGAAGAAGCTGGGATGAATACATACTTGTCGTTGTACTTGTCATAAACTTTGAAATAGTTACTATCTACTACAGCATAAGAAGATTTAGTTAAAGCGTTAGCCCAATCTGTTATAGCAGAAACGAAATTTGGGTTGTTGATAACGTCTTCGCGTCTAGGAGAACCTACAGCAACACAATCTTTACGCTTTTGTGCGATTCCAATTAAGTCATTAAATGTAGCTTCTTGAGTAGAAATCAAAAAGTCCACAGTAACGGTGTCAACATCGCTAAAGATTGAGTAATCGTAAGAAGGAGCAGTAACGTCTTCACCGCCTGCCAATTCATACGAACCTGAGTTCGCTGATGTCATTTCTCCCATCCAAATGTACCTAGACTGAGTATTAACAACGTCAGAAACGTAGTTATTAGAACCTTGTTCAGTCTTAGAACCTTTAACAGTAGAAACAAAAGCGTATGTCTCTAGAACAGCGCCAGCTGTGCCAGTAATCTTACCGTCTTTGTCTCGGACAATAACGTGTATTTCGTCAGCTTCAGGAGCAGCATCAAAACTGTCTTTGTGGTCAGACCAACCGCTTTGGCTAGAATTCCAAGTGTTGAATCCAGCTGCGTTTGTATATGATACAAAAATGCTATTACCTAAAGAGCCTGCGTACTTAGCGTAGAATGAACCAGCTGGTGCGACTGTAGAAACGAATTGATCCCAGTGATCTGCGTTTTTAACTAAAGAGCCAAATGCAGCAGGAGATACTACTGTGCCGTCTGAGTCTACGGTTGCTGGGGTTGTTTCAAAGCTTGTTGAGTTTTTAGCAGAATCGTCTCCTGCCCGCACAACGTACAAAGAATTTGAATATTTTAGGAAGTATGCAGCAGATAAAAAATCTACAGCAGAGCCTTCGCTTGGAGTCCCATATGCTGATACAAGTTCGTTTTCATTAGAAACGAGAACTCGTTGGCCAATTGGACCCCATTTAAAATCACCTACTAATGCACCTGTAGAAGTTTGAACATTTGGCGCAACGCCAGATAAGTCAATTTCTCTTACAGTTACAGCAGGCGAAGCAGATGGAGTTGTTAATGCCATAACCCTTTCCTTTTTTCGGTTTGCGAATGATAAGTTTACATAATACGTGTGTTATTCTTCAATACGTATATTTATAACTTTTTAGAATTACACTATCACTCGTCTATATTCATGAATATGGCTTCAAACAAAGCCCAAGCTATAATATAACCGACAAAAATTAAGAAAACCATTCCCCACATATAATCACCAATCTTCGCTAGTATATGAATCTACTCCAGCAAAATCGTGCCAACCTTTATTATATTGATCTTCTTTGAGTAGTTCTTGTTGAGAAATATATTCCGAACCGTCATCAATAATACCGAACGGAGGAACATCATCTTCTATTTCTTTCATGCGTTGTTCAAATAGCATATGCTTAATATTAACATCAGTCATGTCAGAAAATAGTTGAGAGCTTACAAAGTACCCGAACATAACTAGGTTCATCACTAAGTCATCGTGGTTTCCGTCAGAAGCCTCGAATGAAACACCTTTAGCGATAAACGTAGAAATTTCCATAATGGTTTCTTCGTCTACGATGTCTAGTTTATATGATTCAATAACATCTTTAATCGCAGAACAGCCCATACGCTTCACTTTCTTATCCATACGAATACCAAGAGCGTTAGCTTTAACTGCCGACTCTACGTGCATATTTTCGTATTCTAGATCTTGATATAACCCAACGCAAGTTACCATTCCTTGATCGTTAGATTCTATAACAACGTATGCTTCATTATATAAGGTAGCGTATTTGTGAATAATATTAGGGAATAGAATTGGCGATATTTTATTATTTCTATAAACGCAAACTTGTTTAAATGGTCTAGTAGAAACGTCAATAATATTGAACGTAGAATAATCTTGTCCTCTACCTTGAGCTACGTCCACACACATAATATAATCGTGGTCGTCTACTGGACGCTCATATACTTTTAAGTCACCACCTTCAAACATTTCTAGTGGTGGCTTGGCTCTTAGGTCTAATAATACTTGACCTTCAATAAGAGTATTACCTGTACCGAAGAACGTGTTTCCAAATTCCTGATCAAACTGTAGCTGGGAAGTATTAGCAATTGTTTGCTTCTTCCATTCCTCGTCCCTTCCAGGAACGTCCCACCAGTCTACGCGGAATGGTTTATATTCGTTAATACCTTGTACAGCACCTTCCCATATTTTGTGATAGGTGTTACCGATGCCGTTAGCAGTAGAGGTAATAATTACTTTGGTATCTTTACCAGATGATACTACAGGATAGGTTGAGGTATAGAACTCTGCAGCATTTTCTACGAATGCAAACTCGTCAAGAAAAAGTAAGTTAACAGACATACCCCGAATGGAACTGCCAGAAGTAGCAGCAGCAACGATACGAGAGTTATTGCTAAATTCAATACTACCTTTGTTAAGGGCTTTGCATCCAGGTTGCAGAAAAAATGGTAAATTCTCGAGCATAAGGGTAACTCGAGCAAGCATTTCCCTCGCTGTAGCGCCTTTGTTAGCCAAGACGGCAATTGTTTTCTCTGGGTGGAATAACGCATACCAAAGTAAATATCCTACTGAAGAGATTGATTTACCTGATTGACGACATGCCAATACAATAGAAAATCTATTATCATTAAAGTGTTTAAACATTTTCTCTTGATACGGGTATAGCTTGAAAGGAACTAAACCTCTATCAAGATGAATAACCTTAACATACTTTGTACAAAAGTATGCTGGGTCTACCATACATTTTTTATATTCAGATAGTTTCTTAGCGTCCCACTGTTCGTCTACGCCATCGCGCTTGACGTTAGGATTACCAAGGTAACTATCATTCCTAGTATAATTCACTAAAATCTCCAAACCTGCAGACTTTTTCTATCAGGAGCATTATCTGTGGTCGGAGTTACTCCATGTTCTACACCGCCCTTTTGGTACACTAATCTATTAATAATAGGTAAAATGCTAGTGTATATACCGTCTTTATGACCTTCTACAGAGTATGTCAAGAAGCCGCCCCAATTGGGGTGCCATTCTTTATTCAAGTATATAGAAACAGCTCCTTTATAGTTGCCGTCGTCATGAAAATTTATACCACATTTTTGATTTCCATTATAATATATTATTGCAGAATTTTCAGAGTCAAAGGTTTCATTTAATACTTCAGTCAGCCTAGAAGTTACTAAATTGAAAAACTCTTCATCCATAGTATGACCTAAAGGAGTAATTCCTATCCCACCGGAAATTCCATCAGTCAGCCTAGAGTCCCAATTCGCCTTATTTGGAATTTCTTGGTCGGCTAATTCGTACTCGCAGTAATCTATGATATAGTTTAATTCTTCTTGAGAAAATACCTCATCATAAGCTATGAGATATTTCTTTCCGTTATTCTGTCGTATCAGTTCCTTCGCCATCAATTGTTTTCTCATCATCTTGATTCAATAACATTCTTTGTAAATCGGTAGTAGATCCAACAAACAAGTTATTATTCGTCACACTTTTACTTTCACTAGGTTGATCGCTTTTTTGTAATTCTTTATAGCTCTTATTTAATTTAATAAGTTCGCCATTGACGTCTGCAATACCTTTTATCATATTGGATAATACTTCAAACGCCCTAGGATGTTCGCTCTCTCTAGCGACCTCTATCATTAAGTCTAAAGATTCTCTACCTTTCTCTAACAAATCATAATACGTTTCGCGAGAAAACTCGTAATCTTGTTCGTGTACAAAATTACGTCTTTCTTCCGGATTAACTGTAGTGATTATTTTATTCGAGTCGCTCATTAGTTATCTCAACATTAAACCCATAATCTTGGTCTGGACCAACGCCAACTGGAGTGGGTGTTATATTTACATTCTCTATGAAAGTTTCTGGATCTATAAAATTAACGTCAGTATTAACTTCGCGAATAATAGAACGGTTTTGATTTGGTCCATAAAACATTATACGCATATCGAAGTTTAATGTATATATGATTGTTCTACGATCACCCAGAGCGCCTTCATAATCGTCTTGGAAATCTACCCCAGTTATAGTAATCGGGATATCTTCTAGCATATCAGGGAAATCGGGAAACGGTTTTATTGTTACGTTATACTGTGGCGCAAAGTAAGGGATAATTTGCTCTACGACCTGTAGAGCATCGTCTTGCGTCTTAGCGTATACATTTAACTGGAAAGTTAAGTTGTATGGAGTGCCAGCATAAAACTTTTCTTTAGTATCGCCAGAACCATTAATAGCCGAAAAGTAATTCATTTTAGGCAATTGTCTTTGCGGGTCATAAGCAATACTGATAATTTCAAAAGACATACGAGGAAGCTTCATCGCGATTCTACGTTCGCCTTCCTCTCCCGTCATCATTTCTTCTAGACGTTCTATGAAGTTACGTTTAGGCGCATAAGAAAGAGGAACTTTCATTTGAGATAGTACACTACCATCCGCAGCTGTTCTCACTACATGGATATTATCAAATAGCGAGCCGAAAATAGAAACGGAAGTTCGAACGTGTTTGTTATAAAAATAAGTACCTAACATTATAGTACATCTCCAAACGGATTACTTTCACTAAAGTCGAGGAAATCTTCCGCAAAATTATCGAATACTGTCTTTTGATCTAATGATGGTAAACTATCGATAGAGTCATTTTCTATAACAGCTTTAGGATAATACGCAGCATATTCACCTACAACTGGTCTTCCGTCTACCCAATTATGGAATTTACCGTCACTTGCTCCGCTATGAGCAACGCGCAACACTAGGGTTTCGCTGTTCCAGTAAGTTACCTCACCACGCATTTCGAAACCTTCTCCCGCTTGAGTTACAGTTTCTCCAGTTATATATGCGCCTTCAGTTCCTGGATTTGAAACTTCTAATTGCGGAGAGTAATCGTATAAATTACCAGTATCAACTATAATTGCGTTGGTAACGACACCTTCAGTTATTTCTAACTCAATTACAGCATCTCTTCCATCCCAATGAGCTAGGTATGCAGTATTACCATCTTCAATAAATTCTTCAGTCGGTACAGTAAGAACGCTGTCAACCAAACGCCAGTTAAGAGTTTTAATATAATCGCCAGCAATTGCCCTAAACTCATCCATCCATCCGAGCATAGGTTTCCATTCTACTGTAGCGATAGTACCTGCTGCAGAGTAACCTGCCAAGAAACCTTCTGCTGATAAGAAATCGTTATCCTCGCTGAATTCTAGCTCGTCAGTCAGTACACCGTCGATGTATATTTTTAGAGTAGCATTTTCAACAAAGAACCCTAAATGTGACCACTTACCTACCTGTAAGAAACCGTCTAACTCTAGAACGTCAGAGCTTTCGAATAATTGTAACAGTAGAGTACCTGAATCATTATAACCAACCGCCATACGTTGAGAAACAGCAGTTTCGCTTCCACCTGTAATAAACATAATATGTCTATCACCAACGGCTGGTAAAAATTCTGGATAAACGAAAAATTCTATAGAACCATTAGGGCTTACTATGTTATAGTTATCAGCGTGTCCTCTTCCAACCGCAACGTTAAGCGAAGAATTACCGAAGTAGCCGAAACCAGAATCTGGAGAAGATACAGTAACTGTAGGGATAGAAGTATAGCCTGAACCGCCATCTATAATATTGACTGAGGTAACTTGCCCTTGAGCATTAATATCCGCAGTAAGTTCAGCGTCAATAACTTCTGGGTCGTTCATTTGTAATTCGTATTGATACGCAGCTTCTTGTTCTATAACATCTATGTCATCAATTCCTGTATCGAAATCTTCGCCAGAGTATTCGAACAATTCGCACTGCATACGGAATAATGGAAGTTTACCTAATTGATAGAATGGTGTTTCCGTATCTACTTTCATAATCTGGAAAATAGATTGAGACATAGGGAGATATATAACGTCACCTTCTCTCGGACGGAATTGATTCTCTTCCAAGAAATCGCCTATCATTTGACGCCAACGTTTACGAGCTACAACGAAGGTTGCTTGATCTCGTAGTTCAATACCAAACTTAGTGAACAGATCTCCTTCACCGTCAAAGCCTTCGGTATTTTCGATATACATTTCTATTTTATACGCATCAGTAAAGTGCGAAGGAACGTCATCTAAAAAGACTTCATCTAAGTTTACTATCTCTCTAGGCAAATAATAAACGTCTTCCCCATAGAATTTAATAGATTCAATTATTAAATCTTCGTAGAGGTTTTGCTCGGAGCGAACTCTTTGACTGATATAAGGATTAGTCGCCATTAATTACCCCACAAAGAAAAGTGGACCTTCGTCCTCTTCCTCACGGAATTTCTCCATGATCTTTTCGATATCCTGTAATGCGTCTTCGTATATTTGTCGAGCATTTACGGTTACGCCTCCAGGAAGTGTCATTCCATCAAACTTAATTAAGTTCAATCCCCATTGGCGCTTAATAAGAGCAGTCGCGTAAGACTTTAAGAATTTATTATTCCAAAGGTTGTTATAGGCAAGTACAGTATCGTCCGGAGTACGAATACCGAATACTTCAAATATAACATAATCGCCTTCTTTTAATTTAGATTTAGAAACTTGAAGGTTAATTCTATTATATTGGCGATCGAATGTAATTTGAGGAGTACCAGCCAATTTCATATCTAAAAGAGATAATTGCTGCTGCATCTGCTCATAGTGGGCTAAGTCTCCCAATATGCCATTATTTCTCGTAAAGTCAGAGATAGTAAATTGCATATATTGCCAAGCGTCAGAAAACCAACCACCGCTAGTAGCAGCCATTGACATAGGAATCATACGAACAACTGCGCTCAGGTCTAAATCGTCAGATAAATCTACGTATTGATTGTCAATATCTGTTTGCGTTAATTGGTGCTTAACATAAAACCTACGAGATCCATCTGGGTGATGCTCTCGGAACCACTGAAGAGCTTCGTCTATACGGTCTTCCAGCTGTTCATCGTCTATGTTAATCTCAACTACAGGGTATCCTAATGCGCGTAAGCAATAGTCTGCTAGTTCTTCTCGAGTAGTTATACTATACATTTTAACCTTCCAGTTTTATCGTTATACTATTTATACACTTTTATTGAAGGTATAAAAAAAGGGAGCCGAAGCCCCCTTTGATTGTACACTAAAGTATTAGTTTACAAGTTGACCAGCAACGTTGTAGATGTTAATACGATAGTACTCTGGAGTTTCTCCACCTAACTCTGTAGAGTTCTTAACGTTCAACTGTGCCAATACTTCAGCTTCGTCAATCGCAATCTCACCAGTTAAGCTATCGAAAGTGATACACAAGCCACCAGACAATGTGTCTTTAACACGTTGTTGAGTGAAATACTGATTAACAATACCTTCAGAAATGTTATCTGTATTCCAAGACTCGATATCAACCAATCGTTGACTATGATCAGTCAAGCTAGTTTGGTTACTTGTAACCAAGTTCAAGATGTCACCGTCTGCAGACTGGAACGCAGAAACAATCTCGCTCAAAGAGTTCAACGCAGTAGCATCTGTGTTAGAGACGATTGAGTTGATTTGAGATTGTAAGTCGCTATCAGCAGCAGCACGGGTAGAAGCTTCAGTAGAATCAGCAGATTGTAAAGCACTAATAGCACTATTAAGAGCTGAGTTAAGAGCCGAATCTCCAGAACTAATATCGCTAGACAAGCTTGCAGATAGAGCATCTATATTAGCTTGAAGTGTAGCATCACCAGTATCAGCGTGTGCCTTAGCAGCAGCCAATACAGCAGAATCGCCAGAAACTAAGTCGTTACCCAATTGAGCAGTAGAAGATTCTAGAGAAGATACACGATTGTCTAGAGCAGTATCAGCAGCTTGACGGTTAGAAGTTTCTGTAGCAAGATCTACTTTATCAGCATTAACAGTTGCAGTTAAAGAGCTTAGAGAAGTGCTCAAAGAAGCGAACTGAGTTTCTAATGCGTCAACGTCTGATTCAGCAGTAGTTAAGCGAACACCGTTATCGCTGATAAGCTGTTGCAACCCAGCATCCGCAGAATTGTAAGCAGCTACAATTTCTTGGAGAGAGTTCAATGCTTCAGGAGAAGTACCAACTACAGCTTGAAGGTCAGCAGCAACCGCATCAATACTTACTTGTAAGTCGCTATCAGCAGCGATACGAGCGTCTGATTCTGAACCTAAATCACTAGCAACAGAGTCGATAGCGTTTTGGAGAGAAGTATCAGCAGCTTCGCGGTTAGAAATTTCTGTAGAAACTAAACCGTCAGCATAAGTATTGGCAGCGGCTAATGTATCGCTATCACCAGCTACACGAGCAGAAGCTTCTGCAGCAAGAGCTACACCAGCATCTGAATCAGCAGCGGCACGAGTAGCAGCTTCGCTGTCGATATTACCTTGAAGAACTAGGTCAGCAGCAGCGCGAGCAGAAGCTTCTGCAGTATCAGCAGCTTCTAAAGCAGCTTTTACTGGGTTAACAATTGCGTCAACGCGATCTGTAGTGAAGTATTGGTTGCTACCTTCAACTAGGTCACTAGTGCTAAGAGCGATCTTAGTCCAAGAAGTGCCGTTGTAAGTTTCCCAATGGTCGTGTACTTCGTTCCAACGAATTTGAACAGCAGCTTCGTCACCACGCATTACACGGATGCCAGCATTTTCGCTTGGAGCGCCTGAAGTTACGTTAGAGTTTAAGTCAATAATGTTATCAGCAAGAGAAATTGTCTCACTGTTAACAGTTGTTGTAGTACCTTGAACAGTCAAGTTACCTTGAACAGTTACGTTGTTAGAGAATTCTTTATCTCCAACGTGTGGAGCCGCAACTACACCGTCAACATAACCTTTAGTTGCTGCGTCTTCGTCAGCTACTGGTTCTGCGACAGAAGAAATAACGTTACCGCCCATATCCAACTGGTCAGCAAACGGAATATTACCACCACCAGCTACAGTGATAGTTTTACCTTCAGCAATTACAAGGTTAGACTTGATAGTTACTGTAGATTCGCCTGCGTTCAAGTCGATAGAACCACCGCCAGAAGTACCGAAAGTCAAGTTCTGACCTGGATCGGCATTCATAGTGATTGTACCACTATTATCTTCAAGAATCTTAGTACCGTTTAGGTATAGAGATCCAGGACCAATGTAGACGTCTTTCCACATTTTCTCAGGAGTACCTAAGCTATATGTTACATCTGCAGATGGAACGATATCTTGTGAAATCGCAGAACCGTCGAAAGAAACTGTATCTCCAGCAACAGAAATACCTTCACCACCAACTAAGTTAGTAGAGAAAGAACCTGTGGCAGCATCGTAATCCATACCAGTACCAGCTTGTAAAGCGTCACGAGCACGTTGTGCAGTGAAGTACAAGTTAGAACCTTCTGAAATGTCTGAAGTAGAGAAGCTTGAAATATCAACTACAGTTTGTGCGCTCAAAGCGTCAAAAGCAGTTACGTTCAAAGCATTAACGTACCCAGTTGTTACTAGGGAGTCTACAGCGTTTTGGACAGAACCAGCGACAACATTACCGTTGCTATCGATTACAGTAGTGTTATTGAAAGATAATTCACCCTCAATATTGGCACCATTCTGAATTCGAAACTTTTTATTAGTTGCCATGTTTATTTTACCCTTTTTTTAAAAACACCGAATTTAGTTTTATTTATTATAAAAAGGTGGGGGAAACCCCCCACCTGTTATAAATTAAGCGTCTACGTAAGTCGCAGATACTGACACAACAGCGCCAGAAGCTACAGCTTGATAGGTCAACTGTACAGTGCCGTTCAACAAGCGAACGTTAGTATCACCCAACAAGTCATTACCTGTGTAGATAATGCCGTATTCAGTGATATACGCATCAGTACCGTTATGGATTACCAAACACTCACGAGTTTCGAATTCGCCATTCAACTCAACAGTTACAACGTATTTCGCAGAGCGATAAGTTGCAGCGTTGAAAGAAGAAACGACGGTTTCGCTAGTACCAGCAACAACATCAGAACCTTGCTCGAATACTTTGATATTGTCTGCAAGAGTCTCGAGACCGACAGACTTAGGATCAAGTACACCAACGCTATTGGTTGACTGAGCGATAACAACCGCTTGAGTACCAACTGGAATAGCAGAAGTAAAGGTGATTGTTTGGTTAGCAGCGTCGATTGTGTAGTGTACGCTTGGATCTTGAATTACACCGCCAACGAATACCATAGCATTCGCTTCTTGAGTGTAGAAGTCAAGAGCAAAGGTAGTTTGTACACCGTCACCTTCGAGAGTTTGACGTTTAGCGTTATTGAATGCCAACGAAGTAGGATCAACAAGTTCGATACCAGTGCCGTCAGTACGTACACGAGCAACATAACCGTTTTTACCTTCTAAGTCTGAATCAACTACATCGGTCAACTCAACGAACGCTTTAGAAGTGTCGATTGAGAAGTTACCGTCAGTAACAGATACTTTACCTTCGCCAGAAACGTCAGTTACAGAAACCGCATCCCAAACGCGAGCGTCTGTGATGTATAGGTTAGTTGTACCTTCCGCAATGTCGTCAGTAGTGTAGTTACCGATAGCCAAGCCAGCAGCAACAGCATCCAATTGACCTTTGTTAACAGCGTCAGTAGCAACAGTACCAGCAGCAAGATCAGTAACCTTGTTGCTTCCCATTGACAATGCGCCAGTCATTGAATCGCCAGACTTGCTCACTTTGCTATCTACAGCAGTTTGTAGCGCAGCGTCAGCATTAGCACGGGCAGTTGCTTCAGCAGTATCAGCAGCAACACGAGCGTCAGTTTCAGCTTGGATAGCAGCAGCGTTAGCTTGGTGAGCAGTTTCGTTCGCAGCAACAGCACCAGTTAAGGTAGAGTCAGCAGCTTGGAAAGCAGCTACAATTTCAGTCAACGAATCAAGAGCAGCACTGTCTGTGTTAGCTTTGATGAAGTCGATTTGATCTTGTAAAGCACTGTCAGCAGCAACACGAGCCGCAGCTTCGTCAGCGATAGCGTCAGCGTTAGCTTGTACGTTTGTAGTCAATACACCTTCAGCAGCTACAGCACGAGCAACTTCGTCACTCAAGCTTACTTGTAGAGCAGAATCGCCAGCGATACGAGCATCAGTCTCTGTAGAGATAGCATTAGCATTTACGCTTTCTGCATTCTGAGCACGAGCAACTTCAGCAGCAATAGCAGCGTCAAGTTTAGCGTCAGCATCTTTAAGAGTAATAGACTCGTCTAGGTAGCTTGAACCAGTAGGAGCAACGTAGTTACCATCAACTGTTAAACCAGCGCCAGCTTGAGTAGCTGTCATTTCAGTTTCAAGCGCAGTAGCACGTGAACTCAAAGCAGCGTCAGCTGATTGGCGAGCAGTTTCTTCAGCAGTGATAGCTGATTGTAGTACAGCGTCAGCGTTTTCGCGAGCAACAGCTTCGTCAGCTACAATGCCGTCAGCGTATACTTTAGCGGCAGCTTCAGCAGCGTCAGCTTTAGTAGTAGCATCTACAGCAGCGGCAGCTTGAACAACAGCGTCAGCAGCAGCGAAGTCAGAACGTACAAGAGTATCAGCAGCAGCGAATTCGCTACGGATAGCAGCTTCTTGAGTCTGAGCACGGCTAGTTTCTGTTGCGATAGCAGTAGCGTTTGTGCTAATGTCGCTTTCGTTAGTAGTAACACGAGCTTCGATAGCATCAACTTCGCCATGTACTTCGTTTACAGCACCAACGATTGTTTGAGCAGTAGTGTCGAATACACCAGAACCTACTTTAGTTTCCAAAGCGTCAATATCAGCTTCGTTAACAGTCAAGCGACCGTCTTGCTCAGCGTCTTTAGCTTCAGTAGCAGTAGCACGTGATTCTAAGCTAGTAGCACGTCCTTCAACCGCATCCATTTCACCTTCAAGAGTAACTACACGTGAAGTGTTGCTATCTGTTTGAGTGTGGATTTCGTTGATAGCAGCTGACAAGTCAGTAGCAGTAGTGTCTAGAGTACCAGCGCCAACTTTAGCTTGTAGAGCGTCAACGTTGCCTTCTTCGGTAGTCATACGACCTTCGAGTGAAGTAGCGCGACCTTCTACTGCATCCATCTCACCTTCAAGAGTGGTGATACGAACACCTTGAGCAGCTTGTTCGGTTTGTAGAGCGTCAACGTTAGCAGCTTCAACATCCAACTCACCGTGGATTTCGTTGATAGCAGATGACAAGTCAGTAGCAGAAGTATCTAATGTACCAGCACCAACTTTAGTTTCGAGGCTATCGATATCGCCTTCGTTAACAGTCAAACGACCGTCTTGTACAACTTGACCAGCTTCCAAAGAAGTAGCACGTCCTTCCAAAGAAGTAGAACGAGTTTCTAAGTCAGTAGCACGCAATTCAAGAGCGTCAATGTCAGCTTCGTTAACAGTCAAACGACCAGAGTTAGCAGAGATAACCGCTTGGATGTCTGAGTCAGCACCTTCGAAGGCAGCAACGATTTCTTGAAGAGTGTCAAGAGTTTCTGGTGAAGTACCGATGATTGCGTCAACGCGACCAGTTACAGCATCTACGTCAGTACGCAAACCTTGCTCAACGCCAGTAGCGCGAGTGATTTCAGAAGCTAAGTTAGAAGCGATTGTACCTTCTGCTGCAGTAGCACGAGCGATTTCATCAGAAAGATCTGAATCCAAGCCAGCAATATCAGCAGTGTTAACGTCTACATCGCTACGTAGAGCAGCATCACCAGCAATACGCGCAGCTTCTTCGGCAGAGATAGCGTTAGCGTTTACAAGTTCAGCAGCTTGAGCACGAGCAATTTCGTCAGCCAAGTCAGAAGCAATTACACCTTCTGCAGCAGTAGCGCGGATAACTTCAGCTGAAAGGTCAGAATCAAGACCAGCGATATCAGCGGTGTTAGCGTCTACGTCTGTACGAAGGGCAGCGTCACCAGCGATACGAGCAGTTTCTTCAGCAGAAATATCTGCAGCCAAAGAAGCTTCAACGTTTTCGGCACGAGCTTGTTCAGTAGCAATAGCAGTAGCGTTAGCCAATTCTGCAGCTTTAGCACGAGTTACTTCGTTCTGAAGAGCAGTAGCGTTTTGAGAGATAGAAACTGTGTTAGCGTCTACATCAGTACGTAAGCCAGCTTCAACACCAGTTGCGCGAGTTACTTCGTTGCTGATAGCTGTAGCGTTAGCAGTTTCAGCAGCTTGAGCGCGAGCAACTTCAGCAGCCAAATCTGTGGCCAAGGCGCTGTCGCCAGCAATACGGGCAGCTTCTTCAAGGTCAAGGTTAGATTGAACTAGAGCGTCACCAGCAACACGGGCAGCTTGCTCAGTAGAGATAGCAGCACTATTGTTGTCGATATCAGCTTCAGCTGTATCCATGCGACCTTCAAGAGAAGTAGCGCGGAGGCTTAGTGAATCGTCAGCAGCTAAACGAGTAGCAGCTTCAGCAGTTACTTGGCTGTCTGTGTAATTGTTAGCAGCTTGTTGAGCTGATAAGATACGAGCACTTACAGTATTGCCAGAAGTACCGTCTACAGAAGCGTCACCGATAAGAGCAGTGTCTTGAGCGTCAGCGTGAGCAATTGCAGCAGCTTCGGCAGCGTCAGCTTTACTTGTTGCGTCGGCGGCAGCGTCAGCAGCAACAACAGCATCAGCAGCTACGTAATCAAGTTCAACTTGATCAATTTGTGCTTGGAGATCAGCATCGCCAGCAGCACGTGAAGCAGCTTCGGTGTTAATGTTAGTTTGAAGAACAGCATCGGCTGATTGACGAGCAGCTTCTTCAGCAGAAATAGCTACACTGTTAGAGTTAACAAGAGCAGAGATTTCGCCATCAGCAGCTTGATAAGCAGCAACGATTTCGCTTAATGAATCAAGAGCACCACTATCAGTATTGCTGATAATGTTGTCCAATTTAGCTTCGATACGAGCTTCTTCGCCAGTAGCACGTGTTACTTCGTCAGCCAAGTCAGAAGTCAATACGCCTTCAGCAGCAGTAGCGCGAGCGATTTCTGCGTCAAGACCAGCTTGGATGTCGCTATCAGCAGCGATACGAGCAGCTTCTTCGTCAGCTACAGAAGCGTCTGCGTCAGCAATAGCTTCAGCTTTAGCAGTAGCGATACGGTCTGTTACAGTGTTACCTGCAGTACCATCTACAGTTACATCGCCAACCAATAGAGCGTCATGAGCTTTAGCTGAAGTCAAAGTGGCAGCATCGCCAGCATTGATAGCTGCAGTCATGTCAGAACGTACTTGGTTATCAGCTACAGCGCGAGCAGCGATTTCGTCTTGGATAGATTGTGCGTTTGCAGCTTCGGCAGCTTGAGCACGGGTAACTTCATCAGCTAGATCCGCAGCAAATTGAGTATCAGCAGCAGCACGAGTGCTGATTTCTGAAGCCAAACCTGATTGTAGAGTAGCAATGTCGCCTTCGTTAACACCTACACGTGAAGAAAGAGCAGTATCGGCAGCGATACGGGCAGCTGTTTCATCAACGATGTTTTGTGTTAAAGTAGCTTCGGCTGATTGAGCACGAGCAGTTTCAGTAGCGATAGCGTTAGCGTTTTCGAGTTCAGCTGCAGTAGCGCGAGCTACTTCATCACTGATTGCGCTAGAGTTAGCGATTACTGATGCAGATAATACGTCGTCAGCGTCTTGGAACGCTTCTACGATTTCTGCCAAAGAGTTAAGAGCAACTTCATCGGTATTAGCGATAATGTTGTCGATGCGTACAGAAAGCGCAGAGTCAGCAGCTTGATAAGCAGCTTCGATTACGTTTTCACGAGCAGTTGCGCGGCTAATTTCCGCAGTTAAGCTTGTCTGAAGTGCATCATCGCCAGATTGACGAGCGGCAATTTCAGCGTCCAAGCCAGATTGTAGTAAAGCTTCTGCAGCTTTGGCGCGATTAGATTCGACGAGTACAGCAGCATCAATATCAGCACTTACTGCCGCTTGAGCGCGAGCATCAGTGAAGAATTGATTTGAGCCTTCTGAAATGTCGTCTGTAGAGAAAGAACCAATGAAGTCATGGGTTTTAATACTACAGAGACGATCGGCGATCGCGTCATAAAACATAACAAAGGCTTGCGCCTTGTCTGCCACAGAAGTAACACCGTCCTGACCGATAACAACCGTCTTGTCGACTTTTGTGCTGACGACTGACTTGTCTGCTAAGGCAGGTGATTTAATCTGTCTAAATGACATTCGGATATCTCCTAGTTAGATTGATTGAATAAAACGTTTTATAATATACTAACGAAATTTAATGTAAATGTCCCATCCAGAGGAAGGGATTTCAAAAAAGTTTATAACGTCACCAATAATCTCATATGTTTCTTCTGGGTGTTGAAGAACATCGTTCACCCATACGTCAATGAGATCTGGGCGAGCAGGCGTACCGTTTAATGTGAACATAGCAGTAGTCCCATCAGCGATAATACTTTGTGCTTCCGGAACTGCGTTAAATTCACTGGTAGATGATGAAGTGCCTTCGATCAGATCGAAAAGTTCGGTTTCCTTACCGAAAATAACCGCTTCAGCTTCCTTGGCTTTAGCTAAGTTATATAGACTTTCCGCAAGGATTCTGTTGTAGGATTTATTATTTATCATAGATACGCTGCCGACGTTATTTTTATATAGTTAATATATGCAGGTATTTATAACAAACAAAAATGCTATCAGTTGATTAAGTTTCCTGCTGCGTCATATATATTAATTCTATAATACGATCCGTGTTGCCCGTCAAGCGTATCTGCGTCTGATGCATAATCTGCATTAGAAGCAGTAGTAGCTGTAGCAGCATTTCCTTGTAGATCGCCAACAAAAGTTGTAGCAGTTATTGTATCAAAAGAAGCCGAAGAATCGACAGAAAATTCTCCTGTCTCTGGGTCAAAGGATATACCATTACCACCAGAAACAGAATTACGAACACGCTCTTCAGTGAAATATTTATTTGTAGAGCCTTCGGTTATATCGTCAGTAGTTGCTGTTTTGTCTAGTTTCTGATTAATCCAACCTTGTACTGTACCAATGAAATCAGAATCGTCACCAAGGGCAGCTGATATTTCATTTAACGTATCCAGTACTGCCGGAGCATTATCAACTAGATTTGAGATGGCTATGCTTATATTGCTATCAGCATAGTTTTGAAGGGAAGTTGTAGCAGTTTGTATTTCTTGATCGGTGTAGCTATTAGCCGATTGAACAGAATTTGTAACCGCAGTATCTGTATAAGAAGTTAATGTAGTGCTTAAATCAGAGCCAACTCCATCAGCGTAAGCATTAGCTGATAGTAAGGTTAAAGCGTCCTGAGAGTCTGCGTATAGCTTGGCAGCTTCTAGCGTTGAGTCAGCGTAAGCATTAGCTGAAACTAGTGTAGCAGAGTCTTGTGCGTCTAGATAAGAACTTAAATCGGATAAACTACTATCTGTATAATTATTAGCCGCAACTAAAATAATCTCGTCTTGTAAATCAGAATACTCGTTCGCAGAAACTAGTGTGTCTGAATCCTTACCGTCAGAATATAATTTAGTAGCTACTTTAGAAATATCTACAGAAATTACACCAGTGCCTTCATCATATAGAACACCAAACCCTCGAGAAACTGAAGTCCTAGCTTTCTGTTGAGTAAAGTATTGGTTAGAAGAATCTTCAGCTATATCCGCAGTGGTTAGGTTTACTGGAGAATTAAATTGAATAGCTTGTCCGCTATCAACTTCAAATATTAAATTACCGCCTTCTCCTGGAGCCAAGATAAGATCTTGATTAGGGTCAGTGGTCATGGTTATATTCATAGACGAATCTTCGCCTAATATTTTACAACCATTAATATAGAGACTTCCTGGACCAACGAATACGTCTTTCCAAGCCTTATCTAAAGAACCTAAAGAATAAACGTTATCTGAGTCAGGAATAAAGTCATTACGGTTTAAAGCGTCTATTGTTTCTAGCGCATGTTGTACGTGAGTATCAGCGCCAGATAAAACTCCCCTAAAGTTAGAAACGTCAACGTTTATATCATGCGCGTGTTTAGCAGCTTCTGGAATAACTGAAAGAGGAACTGGGAAATTAGTTCGTACTGGCTGAGATCCACCGAATTGGAAATCAAACGATGTATGGTTTGACGTTGTAGCAGTACCGTAATATTTAATAGCAACTTTATCTGTTAATGTAAACTCGGTAGTATCAATTACCGCATCAGCAAAGAACTGAGAGTATGTGGTAGTTGAAACTGGTAAAGTATTATTTGAAATACCAATCAAGGTTTCTATATTAGAAGAATCTACTTTATAAACTTCGAAGTAGAAAATAGCTTCACCGCTACCGTCTGAAGAATTAGAACGAACGTTGCCTATAGTATGTACATTAATAGATCCAGTCGAACCTTCTAAAACGCCAGCGTCAGAAATTAAAGTTGCGATTAACATGTCCGAGGAATCAATGATTCCTGTATTAATATCAACTGCGGTGTCATTAAAGTCTGGATCGTCTATAGAAGTTACAAGTTTAAAATCAGAGCCTACAGGTGTAGTGGTCGGATAGAAAGTAACGTTTGCTGTTAAAGCTGTTACGTCTAATTTGGTATCTTGTAATATATCAATTGCTTCTTGAACGTTAGAAGCTGCCACACCAGAAGGACTAGTGGCGTAAAGGATAGAAGAAGCGTCTAGATCTAAGTCTTCAACGTATTGTTTTGTAACAGTATTATTGATAAGAACATTTACGTCCGAATCAGTCACAAGTTGCTGGTCATTAATAGTAAGTTGACCAGTAATATTAACACCAAACTCGCCCATTTCAATACGGTCTGAATCGCGCCACATCATCTTAAATGTGTTGTCGCCATACGCCATATGTTTTATAATAGTGTTAGAACCGTTATGGTAGAATTTAGTTTCTTCGTCTGTACCTACTGTGAACGAATATCCATCGTCCATAATAAGGTCAGCATTAATAGATGCGCCATCAGAGTTATATGCTGAGATTTGAATAACTTGCCCTTCGCTTACAGGATAAGTTAATTCAACGTTTAAGCCATCATCGGCAGTATAGTCAATACCTTGGTGTAGAAGAACACCGTTAAGAAATACTTGGAGTCGACGAGGAGAAGCGAGATCGTAAGAGAGGTGGTTGTTAAAATCGTCAGCGCCACCAATGGTCTGCAGAGTTCCATCAGAAGTATAGATGTAATTGTTAAATGTACTTATAAGACCAGCTGCTGCGTCAGCGCCAATCTCGACTACCTGTTCGATACCATCGAATACACGTTTTAAAAACAGCTTACCGTCTGCGGTGTTGACAGCAAGTTCACCTAGATTCAGCTGTTCAGGTGTAGGTACATTTCCTGGGACTGCACTTCTACGCAGTCTAATATCTGCATTACGAGCCAATTTTGGCTTCTCCCTCATTCAACCCTTATATAAGGGTGTTACAATTTAATTAAACTAGGCTCTTATATAAGAGCCTTTAGTTTATTTAGTTATATTAATATGTACCGCCATCGAGCTGGTATACCGTTACCGCCCCAGTAGGAGAAACGACAAATTGGTCTGAATCAAAAGAAGCAATACCAGCATTAGTGGTAGAAGCGAATTCAGCAGTAATTATTAACTCATTGTTTGAGTCTGTGTAAGCGAGGTCGATACCTTCGCCAGCAGTAAGAAGATTAGCAACGCTAGAGTCAATTAATTGCTCAAGTTCTACTCCATTTACAGAGAATGGAGCAGTAACATTTAACCCTTTGTTAATATCGATTACATCGCGCGAAGCGTCATAAACGATAGAAGCGTCAGCGCCAGCAATGTAAATACCTGCGCCATCAGCCTCAGCTGCAGTTTGAGCAGAATCAGCAAGAGTCAACGTTAAGTCATTGACCGACATTACTGTAGAGTTAATTACGGTTTGAGTACCTTGTACTACTAAGTCACCGCGAACAATTAACGTACCACCATCTGAATCAGTTGGGGCTGGGTCAATGTATAGAGTATTTGAAGAGTCAGTTGAAGAAAGTGTATTACCTTCTAGTTTTAAGTTACCGACTTCTACAGAATTTAGATTTAATACGTCTGAATCAAGAGCAACGTTTAGGGCATTAGTTGCTGAGTCATATGTTACTGAAACGTTATCAGATCCAGTTACAGTAAGGTCAGAGTCGAGTAGTGATACCGCGTCTCCGTTTAATGTAAGAGTTGTGGCAATATCTACAAAGCCAGCGTCAGATAAACGACCGTCAGAGTCAACAGTAAAGGTTGGAATCTGAGTTTCGGAACCGTATGAACCTGCTACGACGCCAGTAGGAGCAATTGCGTCTGCTACGTAGTTGGCTAGAGTTACGTCAACGTAATCCTTAGTTGCCGCATCGCCAGAGTCAACTGGAGCCCCTAGATTACTAAGAGTATTGCCGCCAAAATCGACAGTAGAATCTGCGGCAACTACTACTCCATTACTTAGAGTTAAAGTTCCAACAGTTAGTTCGTTAACAGCACCATTAGAATCTAAGATTACCGCAGTATTAGGGGTGGCAACACCAAAGGGTGCATTGCCTTCGCCACCTAATAGATCAACGTAATATTTACCACCGATGACGGTATGGTTAGCCGCATCTCCGTTAATCTCTGGACCAGTACCGATGTATAATTTATCGCCACCGTCACCGTTAAAATAGGAATAGGCTAATTCGCCTTGTGCTAATACGGAAGGATTCCCTTGGACTCCCGACCTTTTTATTCTAATAATAGATGCCATTAATATTGCCCGCCATTAATGAGTTGTTTATCAAGTAGCTTTTGCGCCACCCACTTTTGCGTATCTTCATGCCATACGAGAACATCACCGTCCTCTGGGGTCGACGCATCAATATCGTTTAGGTTAGACAAAGAACCGTTATCAGCAACAACCCTACGAACTGGACGTCCTAATGTAACACGTTTTACTTTAGTGTTACTTGTAGTGCTATCACCAACAGTTACTTTAACACTAGTAACGTTGGTAGATTTATTTGCTGTAGTTACTTTTCTAACCGCCATTTATGTTTACCTTGTAACAGAAGGAGAAATTTTTATTTTACCTTCAAGCACGCGTTCAACAATAGAGTTCATATCGCTATCTAAGTATGACAATTCTACGTCATACACATACCTGCCTCGAGTAGACAATTGGTCTGTTTGTTCGTTAGTTAGCGAAAGTACCACAATACCGTCTGTGGCAGGGTTAGAAATTATAGCAGTAAACTCGACCGTGTCATCTTCTCCGCTATTATAAGATTTTTTCATCTTAGCAGATACTGTATGGCCAGTAAGATCTTTTGTAGAACCGTCAGTTTCAACCAGCTCTATTTGCAGAGCTATATCTGAACCTTGGTCAAATGTGAAATCTTCGTATGTTGACATACTTTTCTGTTCCTAACGAATTTGTTCTAAAAATATAGAACTATTTATACTCGTTAGGAACAGAAAGTTTTAAGATTATTCTGGAGAAGCGATATCTTCTAGAATCATTGCTCGAAGTTCTTCGCTAGTTTCTGACATATCAAATACATAAGAAACAGTAACTCGCCAGCAATCAGTTTCAGCACAATGGTAGAGAACGCGATCTTGCTCTGACCAAGAACCAAAATATGCAGCCTTACAAGTCCACTTACCAGCTTCATCTTCGCACTTAACAATCTCTTTAGTTTCTGGGTGAACGTATGAAAAATGTCCATCGCCAGTTTCTGAGTAAGTGAAAATCAAATTGTAACCTGGAGCATTATGGTTAGAGTGCCAAGAAATAAATCCTCCAGGAGGATAAACTGCACACAAAGCATTATGCTTAGTGGATAAAAAGTTCATCATTTTAGCGTTCAAGTCTGCAACTAAATGAGTGAAATCTCGTTTAAAAACAGGGTCTGCGTTACGGTCGAAGAAAACATGCCTTTTATCAGACAATCTAATATCATAGCCAACCAATTCGTCAGGGAAGCCTTCATGATTTGGACCTTGGTCTTTAATCTCTTGAAGATGCTTTTCGCTAACATAATATGGACGTTGGCGTTTATGTTCTGCAGCAGTGAGGTGTAAATTTTCCTCAAAACCTTCAATCTTGTGTAACTCAGCGTACTGATTCAAGATTTCAAGCAATTCAGGATTGTTAACCTCAACGTGTTTTAGGTATTGGTCGTTAATCTGTGTCATACGATCGGTGTATCCTTGTTAAGTCCAGCAGAAAAGTGTCGCAAAATCACTTCACCCTCTGGTCGGGTTTGTGCCCAATTAAAGGCGTTGTAATAGTTCCACCTCAAATCGTCATCAAAGATTCCAATTTTAAGGTCTTTGTATTTTTCTTCACGGCTAGTAAGCCACCATAACGAGAATTGATCCCAAGATTTTAGGGAGTCTGCGTAGCCATCTGGCCACCATTCATCATTCATTTGTTTACGAGTTAGCTCCCACCAATCGTTCATAAACTCACGAACAATAGGTTTTGTCATATCGTACAAACAAACGCCTCCGCATAAATGGAATTGTTCCTTTCCTTCCGGAGTATCAAAATCACGTTCTGCATAAATGTAAGAGCGTTCATCCGTAAGCGCAGAAAATACCATATCATGGTCTTTCATCTCATCCCATACTTTACGGATATCTTCATGCTCACATTCCATGTCAGCATCGATGTACATAGTAATATCGTAAGGAGATTTTGCCATCCCCCAAAGTTTAGCACGATAATGTTCATCGCAATGTATAACTTGATCGGCAATTTCTTCTCTACCGTCAAGGAATCTTTCTTCTGTGACTAGACAGATATTACAATCTTCATAATAGTCACGAAGAGACTCTGCTAAATTAATAGCATACAAATAAAAGTTACGCTTATTGGACGCAACTATTACAAATCCTTTACTCTTTTCCACTTTCTTCTGCCTCTAGTTGCTCTTGAAGGATCATGATAGAATAAAGATCTACCTCAATTCGAGACTTAGCTCTGCGCAATTTAGATTTTAGTTTACGGTTTTTAGAGTTTTTAATTTCATCAACTTCAAAAGCTTCTAGCTTATAGTTAAATAGTTTTTCTAGCTTACGAGCCTTTTGATGTTCTAATTCTCGTTGCTTTTCTTCTTCCACTTCAGCCTTTTTACGGGCAATTCGGTCAGCAGTTTCTTCATCAATTCGCTTTTCAGAGAGAGCATCAACTACTTCGTTAAAATCTGGGTTTGGATTACCTTCTTTGTCGAAGCGATTTAATTTCATTACTTGTCGAGTTTCACGACCTTCATCGTCAACAATTTCTAGGATACAGTTAAGTTTTAGTTTCTCTTCTGTTTCCCAAAAAGCATTATCTAACCATTTTCTATGACTCATTTAAATTTTTCTCCAAAGGGTTCTTTTCATTTCGCGTTAGTATATAGTAATAATATAAAAGTGGTCCATCCTTGAACCACTTATTATAACCTATTCTTTAATCTACATCAAGTTTTTTTATAGATTAAGCAACACGCACATACAGAGTGTAAGTTTCTGCTGTTTTAAACGTATTTTGAATAGTTGTACCAGTATAGTTCCCTACATAGCCGCGAGTATAATTACCAGCAAAATTACGAGTATATTCGCCAGCAAATCCTCTCGCATAGTTACCAACATAGTTACCTGCATACGTAGAGTTACGTGTACGAGCATATGCACCGCTATACGCAGAAGTACGTAAACGAGAGTAAGCTGAAACACGAACTGTAGTAAAGTCTACTGTTGAATTACGAGTATACTCACCAGCAAATGCGCGGCTATAGTTACCGATGAAGTCACCAGTAAATGTTCTAGAGTACGTACCAGTATATTCGCCAGCAAATGTACGAGCATAGTTACCAACATAATTGCGAGCATAGTTACCAACATAGTTGCCAACATAGTCACCAGCAAAGCCTCTAGCGTAGTTACCAGAAAAGTTGCGAGCATAGTTGCCAACATAGTTGCCAACGTAATCACCAGCAAAAGATCTAGCGTAGTTGCCGCCATAAGTGCGAGCATAATTACCTACATAGTTGCCAACGTAATTACCAGCATATGCGCGAGCATAGTTACCTGTAAATGTACGAGCATAGTTACCGACGAAGTCGCCTGCAAAGTTAGTTACACGATCTCTGGTATACGTAGAATTTCTATTTAAAACGTAAGCAGAAACTCGAGTGCGAGCGTATGCGCTGTAACGAGTACGAGTAGAAGTACGGGTATAATTTCCAATGAAGTTTCCTGCGTACTCACCGACGAAACCTCGAGAATAGTTACCCACAAAGTTACCAGCAAAGTTGCGAGCATAGTTGCCCACAAAGTTACCAGCAAAGTTAGTTACACGATCTCTAGTAAAGTTACCAGCATAGTTGGTAATACGAGTACGAGCGTATGCACTGTAACGAGTACGGGTAGAAGTACGAGTAGAAACTCGAGTATAGTTGCCAGTATAGTTACCAGCAAAGTTGCCCGCAAAATAACGGCTGTAGTTGCCTACAAAGTTGCCCGCAAAGTTTCGCGCATAGTTACCAACGAAGTTACCAGTATAAACGCCTGTTCTAGAATACTGACCTATATCGCTACGAGTACGAGTAGAAGTACGAGCATAGTTACCTACGAAGTCGCCAACATAGTACAACGTGCGAGAATAATAAAACGCTGAGTTACGAGTACGAGAATATGCAGGATAATATGGACGCGCTCTAGTATACGCTGGATAATAAGCGCGAGATCTAGAATATGTAGGATAGTATGGACGCGATCTACTATACGCTGGATAATAAGCGCGAGATCGAGTATACGCTATTCCACGAACACTAGTTCTAGTATAAGAAGTTGTAGTTACTCCAGTAGAAACCCTTGCGTAGTAAGATGATGTCCAACGGCTATATGTCAATCCAGGGATACGAGAATAATAGGTAACAGTACTTCTGGCATAATCTCCAGTATAATATGTAGTAGCTGATCTACTATAGTTACCAACATATGATGCAGTACGAGCGTAGTTACCTGCGTAATATAAAGTACGAGCATAGTTACCAGTATAGTATGCAGTACGAGCATAGTTACCAGTATAATATGCAGTACGAGCGTAGTTACCTGCGTAATATAAAGTACGAGCATAGTTACCTGCATACCCTAAAGTGCGAGAGTATGAAGGTGAAGCAGCGTAAGAAGTAATTCTAGTACGAGCATAGTTACCGACAAAGTTACCAGCGTAATAGAAATTGCGAGTGTAGTATAACAGGCGAGTAGAGTCTGTCACTCGAGTGCGAGTGAATGCGCCAGCATAGTTAGTAACTCGTGTTCTAGTATAAGTTGCGACGCGAGTACGGGTAGAAGTACGAGTAGAAACTCGAGTATAGTTGCCAGTATAGTTACCAGCATAGTTACCAGCATAACCTCTAGCGTAGTTACCAACGAAGTCGCCAGTAAAATTCCTCGCATAGTTACCGACAAAGTTACCAGCATAGTTAGTAACTCGTGTTCTAGTAAAGTTGCCAGCGTAGTTAGTTACGCGAGTACGAGCATATGATGAAACCCTAGTACGAACTGAAGTACGAACACTAGTTCTAGTATAGTTGCCCACGTAGTTACCAGCAAACGCACGAGCATAGTTACCTACGAAACCTCTGGTATAGTTACCAGCAAACGTGCGAGCATAGTTACCTACGAAGTTGCCTGCATAGTTAGTTACGCGAGTGCGCACATAAGAAGATACCCTAGCTCTAGAATATGCAGTAACATAGTATCCAGTGTACGTTCCAGCATAAGTACCAGCAAAGGTCGAGACTCGTGAACGAGTATATGCTGAGCTGCGGTTGCGAGTATAGTTCGCAGAGTAAGTACCAGCGTAAGCAGAAGTACGTGTGCGAGTATATGCTGAGCTGCGGTTGCGAGTGTAATTGGCTGAGTAAGTACCAGCGTAAGCAGAATTACGTGTGCGAGTATATGTAGAAACTCGAGCGCGTGCATATGTACCTGCGAAAGTACCTACGAAACCTTGTAAACGGTTTCTAGTATAAGTTGACACTCGGCTGCGCGAGTAATTTCCGATGAAATCACCAATATAGTTACCAGCAAACCCACGAGTGTATTCACCTGCAAAGTTGCGGGTATATGTTCCAGTATAATCGCCTACGAAATTTTGATTTGTTGTGCGAGTATAATCAGCAGCATATGTGGATACACGGTCGCGAGAGTAAACAGATATACGAGCGCGAACATACGAAGATGGACGTGTACGAGTATAAGCAACTTCAGCCAAGTTACGGATAGTGTTGATCGCAGTACCTACTGCTTTCCAAACTCCAGCCATAATTGGTGCGCCTTGAGCAGAAGAACGCAATTGGTATGAGCCAATGTTACCTGCAGTTGCGCGCAAAGTTTTAATACGTTGTCCTAGAGTGTACTGAATTTGAGCGTCAGTCATCTCTTGGAAGCCATCGTATTGGCCATTAGTATATCTGATAGAAACTGGAAGAACAGCATTAATAGCTGTCATATTAGTTCTAATCCAAATATGGTATGGGGTTGCGTTACCGTCTCCGCGAGTATCAGTAAATACGCTATTTAAGAAAATAGCATAATCTGCTCCAGGAGAAGTAGCGGAAAGTTTAAATGTTCCCACATAATCGTTTTCAGCCATGTTGCCAAGAATACGATTGCATAGGGCGTCTAGGTCTGAGTCTACCATTTCGTAGAAACCGGCAGGATCTACCTCATAGTAACCGACAGGGATTGACCAATTAGCGCCAGACTCATCAGCAGGACCAGCAACTTGCGTTAGCGTAGTTGTAGTCGAACCAGAAGTAATCTGAGAGGCAGGGTGCGTACCAGTAGGCTGATTGTAGAAAGAATCTACAAACGAACCAATTGGAGTACCAACGCCAACGTTAATGTTACCCGCATCACTAGTAGCAGTAACAGCTAGAGCTTGACCTACAGCATAGGCAAGATAGTTTTCTTCTAGTGGGGTAAATTCCTGTAGGTCACCATTAGTATTTTTAATTTTTAAAGGGATACTTGATGCTGACACTTTAATTCGCTCTCTTTTATAAAGTTAATCGGATGCGTTTATTTATATAATTCGTTCCAACAAATTACCATAGTCAAACGCCCACAGTAATTATACTCTATTTAGTAGTTTTTAGAAAGGTAAAAAAAATAAAAAAAAGCTTTACGAATCTTAATTTATAAGGTATAATATATTTCTAATACGGGGAAAGGAGAATGGGGCAGAAGAACTACCCCATATAAACTTTAGAATGTAGGAGGTTCTGGCCAAACTACGTCAGAAGAAGTTTTAACAACAGTCATATCTAGGGTTTCTGTAATATCACGTAATTGCTGGCGATATTCAGACCATGCAGCTTTTTGCTCAGCAGTTAAAGGAGCATCAGGCAATTGCGTCCAATCAGTTAGAGTTATTTTCATTGCTCTATGCTGACGAATTTCATTAAGAATATATTCTACAGACCAATTCCATCCAGCTGGGGACATAGTGCGATCCCAGAAAGCATAGGCATTAGGTTTTGGTGGAACTGCAATCCACTCGCCTGCAGATTCTTCCCAAACGTGAGTTTCTACAAACTCAGCTAAAGTTAAATCTCCTAGGTCATAGATTCGGTTTACTATACAATTATCAATTGTACCGCCATCAGCTGGGTAGTAACCAGAATCAATATCAGTTCTAACAATAACGCCTTCTTCTGTGTGTAAGGCAACAAAAACACTCATTTTAATTTCTCCAATTTAATAATATTGTAACACTTAACCTTCATAAGCGCCTAATGATTTCTTAGCTATAAAATACGGTGATACTGTAGGCTTGTTATACATATACCCACCATAAGTAATGAATTCTTGGAACACATAACTTTTTAATCCTGGATATGAAACTGCATTTATGTCCCCGAATCCATTGTCAATTTGATACTGGTAATACCCTTCTGAATAGAGGCGACCACTTGTCGCGTTATGAAACAGTACACCATAGTTCTTGACATAATATGTCATACTAGACTTACGTAAGTTAGATGCGCAGATATACTGATCACCGCCTTGCATATTATATGCAATCCAAGTACCATGACTCCAGCTATATGAGAAAGACTGATTAGGGTCTATTTCAATTTCTCCGCTAGTTGATTTAAAAACTCGGCTATCAAATGTAATCGCTCCAACAGCATATGCACCAGCGTCTCTGCATACTAATCCATAATTACCAGAGCCACTAGTATTAGCCATGTCTCTAAGTACAACGTAATTGATAGTATTAGTCGTTGCGGTAAAGTGTGAAGTCCCTTGAATATAAAACGTTGTTACCATGGTCTGAGGAGTATCAAACGTGTTTACTGTAGTCTCTCCTAATACAACACCATTCCCTGTGATATTGAAAAATAGAAAATCCCCAGCCTTAAACGTTACGCTATTACCACTAGAAACAGTACCTTTGCTTACGACAAAAGTTCCCCTGTAAGGTTTCGTACTATCGAACAACAACCTTTGTGAAGCGTTGTATACTTTTAATCCATATGCCATATTTTATACCTTAAATGCTATATAACCAAACGCACAAGTATCGCCAGTTAGATTCTGTATTGTGATAGAGGTTGAATATTTTGTGAGAGAGTAAGTGCTTTCTGAAGAGAAGGCACTTGGTCCGAATACGTATGCGACATCATATCCAGGGCAGCTGATACTGACTGAAGAACCGCTGCCACTACCAGCTAAAGTTACTGCGCCAGAAGCTACGATATTCGTGTATGAATTCATATTTTCTGTGTCGAAAGAAACATATCCTGTTCCTGTCCAACATTTTAAGCCATATGCCATTTATTACTCCAGTAATTCTATTCTACTATTATGTAGTTTACCTTGTTCTTTTAATCTTTCTAATTCGGCTTGTAAGAGTTTCGTCCATTCTAAAAACCCCCGACCATAATTTTTTCTACTTTCAGATAATGCGATACCAGATATCCTAACATCGTACATATATGTAGGTTTAGTTTCTTTAGAAGCCTTAATTACCAATTCCCCTTTTTCATGAGCATCTTTAAGCTCTAGGTATTGTAATGTGTCTTCGCCTACAATAAAATTTTTAAATCTATACGGTAATACTTTTCTAGACATAAACACAACCCTTGTGCTTATTTCGTCCATACCCATACCATACTGTAAATTCTTAATATATTTTTTAAATGTATCTAACTCTTCTTCAGTATAGTCCGGAAAGTTATCGGTAATCATTTCTCCTTTGGCGAGTAATTCCCAATCATCAACTGTAGATGATGGTGAAACTTTCGCAGGGAGTGTACTAGGATCCCAATCCTTTCTTTCTTCTATAGTAGAAACAGCATTCACCATTTCTTTATTAAAATTAATATTATGCTGATTTGTTAATACTACTACATCTGGTGGATTTTCTGATTCGCTAATGGCTTTATATAATTTAACGCCATACTTAGTAAGATAATCATCACCGTCTATTAAAACTGCATAAGGTATATTATCTTCATTAAACCTATCTAAAAAAGAATTTTTACCTGTAGCTGCCGTTCCATCACTTTCCGTTATAAAATACCTAATATTGTTTTCCGCACAATACGCAGAAGCTTCTTCTACAAATTTCTTATCCAACGAGTTAATAATAACTGTTGCTTCATCGAGAGGGACAGTATTGAACTGCCTTCTCAATGCATGGATGTTATGACTACATAATATATAAAACATATTAACCTCAATAGCTATGATGTTTTATATAGTACCTCTATAACTTACCTAATTGTACACGAAGTTTATTACCTGCGTCATAAATCTTTATCGAGCTTGCCGACATACTCATACGTTCTCCTGACGATGTAGAAGGAACTAAATTAAATTCGTCTGTTACTACAGAGAAATTAGAACGAGATCCATTTGTCGATAAGTAGATACCAGTAATATAATTATTTGCGTTAAGTTCTAATGCATACTGTGAGGTGGCATTACCTAATTCATCGATACTATTTTGTAATGTAGAAACGGCACTAGTAATATTGCTATCTATTTCTTGACTAATTGATGTCCTAGCTGTTTGCAAAGCAGTAGTCAAACTTCCGTTAGAAACATAGTTGTTACTAATAGTATTAACAGCAGTTTGCACATCACCATCTATTTCTTGAGAGATTGCGGTTTTAGCTGCTTGTATTGCGTTCGTCAATTCTCCATCGGAAACATAGCTGTTGGAAATGCTATTAACCGCAGTTTGTATATCGCTATCTATTTCTTGAGAGATTGCGGTTCTAGCCGCTTGTATGGCGTTTGTCAAATCTCCGTTAGAAACATAGTTGTTACTAATAGTATTAACAGCAGTTTGTATATCGCTATCTATCTTATTTGTTAGCGTGGTATTTAATGAACTTATTGCTTGTATTAAACCACTGTCAGCCGCTTTAACTTCAGAACGTAGAGAACTTATGGCGTTACTAGTAATTTCTGTTAAAGCCCCAGCACTATCTAGAATAGCAAGATAAGTATTCAGTGTAGAAATGTCTTCAGAAACGACAGATATAGCTTCACTATTTGCGTTGAGGCGAGTGTATATGTCACTAGTAGCATCGCCTAAAGCCGCGATAACTTGCTCTGGTGTCACCTCGATACCATTTTGGATAAAGTTTTCTAACGAAACTGATAGCGTGGATACACTTTGAGAAAGCGCAGACAACCCACTACTATTTAAACTGGTGGTGCTAGTAAGGGTTTCGATTGCGCTGGAGTTTAAAGCAAGCTTAACGTTTAAATCGCTATCCAGTAGCTCAATTTGAGAATTGAGGTCAGTCAATTGCTGAGATAACACATTAACTGAACTGTCTGTCAACTGGACTGTAGTTGAAAGATCAGTTAAAGCTCCTCCAACTGCCTGTACAATCATATCAGAGTCTATACTAATATTACCAACAATTGTAGAATTTAAATCAGTTATCTGTTGAGCTTGAGAAGTTAGAACCCCATTGATATTAGAAATTTGAGTGCTTAAATTAGTAAACGCTGTACTAGTGGCCACTGCAGAGTCTAAGGAATTAGTATATGTTTGCTCCAACAAGGTAAACTGTTGTAAGACAGAAGAGAATCCTCCTTCAACAGAATCTAACCTACTCTCAATTCCAGTGTTTGCGAATATTTCTAATATTTGATTAGAGTCAATTACAACTGTGGTAGAATCACCCAAGTTTATATTACTATAATATTGAGAAATATTATCGCCGATTTTAATAAAAACGTCTGAATCAAAATAATTTTCTAAATTATAAAACTCGCCTCGAGTAAGCTCAAAGTTTTCGTTAATTTTATCGATCGCAGCATTAACGTGGTCGGCTAAGTTAACAATTTGTATATTATCAATATCCATTTACAACTTCTCCACAATTTGCGCGAGTAATGATTTAATCTCACTCATTTCTTGTTCCAATTTTTGTATTCTGTCTTGTTCTTTTAGCTTGGCTTTTTTAATAGCTTTAGCCTGTTGGATTTCAGCTTTGTTTGTATTTATAATAGCCCCAGTGCGGGTATTCCGCACTAGGTTTGTATGTCCTTCTACTTTCTGAAATCTTTGATTCATACTAAACCGCCAACGCTATTACGCGGAAGTCAGACAGAACAGGAGATTTAGAAGAGTTAATTGCTGTCATAACAACTTTAGCTTGGAAAACAGTGAAAGGATTAACCTGCCCATCTTTAGTTGTATAAGAATATTCTCTGAAAGTATTAGGGTTATCATCAGAAGGAATTTGATTATCAATATCAATTTCTACCCATTCAGCTTCAGACAAAGAAGCATCATCAGTAGCAGCCTTAACGAATACTTTAAGACTAGAACCTTCTGGGCGATTAGCAGCGAATATAACTTTTAGCCCTTCAGCTGAATCCTCAATTACAATAGGAGAAGTAATATGTTGGGCTGCTGTATCTTCGTCGATAACGTTTTCCAATGCTAGCATAGAAACTCGTTGTAGGTCTACCAAAGGAGAAACTTTGCTATCTTCGGTAGAAAGTTGTAACATAAACTTAACACTAGCGACACCAGAGTTGCGTACAACTGCAGGGTAATCATTAACATTCAAATCATTTATGAACACTTGAGTAAATCCAGTTTCTCCATATGCTGTATTGTTGACGCTATCGTTACGATATAATCCGTAAGAAGCCCCGCGAAGTTGGTTAACAGTAGCGGAAACTTTAGTTGCATTAGGAGTAATCATATCTATGAAAGGTGTAAACTCATCATACATAACTTGTTGAGAAACTGTTACAGAATCTCCTCCACCTACAGCAGAAGAAGTGGCAACTGCTCCGACGTTAATAGTGTAACCTTCCCAAGATACCTTAGATATTATATGATTTCCTAATAGATTAGAGAGAGGAATTCCTCCTATTTCTTCGGTCATACCGTTAATATAAACAGTATCGTTTACCATAAATCCGTGACCTTCGTGACGAACGAATACTAAAGAAGTGTCCTTTTCTACAGAGATAGGATTATTATCTAACAATTTTCTAGGTATATTAGAGTTAATCAATTCTAGTGTAGCCGAAGTATCAAACTCAGCGCGATACAATTCAAACATTAAGTCTTTAGTTTGATCTGGTGTCCAAGTAGAACCGTTCTGAGACATAAACAAAGAGCCGAGTGTAGGCTGTTTGCTAACACGAGCTTCTTCGTTCGCGCCAATTAAGAACTGGTATGTTTCAGCAACATATACGTTATACTTAACAGATTCTGCTAGCAATACGATTGCGTATTCTTCACCAGCAGTTAAGTAAACTGGCTCTTCGAATTCTATTTCAGTACCACCGTTTACAATATCTTCTTGTGAAGTAGTATCAGTTAAAGGTACAACATTAATATTAGCTGGGTCTACGAAAGTAGCAGATCCAGGAACCAACTGAGTTGTTGGCATACCGTTTTCTACTGGACGAATCTGAACTTGTACAGGGATAACCGAATCTTTACTCTCGAAGAATACCTTAACCTTGGTCAAATATAGACCATTAGGGTTTTCAATTTGATCGATAAAGAATGTTTGAGCCAAAGGATCATAACGTTCTAAAATAGTTTCGGTCAAACGAGTTGTACGAATTGTCCGTTGAATAGATTCTATAGTTCCAACAGAAGTATAGTTGGCGCTAGATTTACAAATAGCAGCGTCTCTATTAAAAGTATTAATGTCTAAAAGTTCAAATCTCTGAGTACCAGTACGGAAACTTAATTCGCTAGTATTAGGCAAGAAGAAAGAACCGATCAATTCGCCTTTTTCATTAGTTACCAAAGGTGCAGAACCAGAAGGATGTTCTACTGCATTAGAGAATTCGCTTCCATATTCTACAGGATTATCAGAGAAATTAACGAAACTGCTTTCTGGGCGAACCCAATCCGAAACAGGTTTAGTTCCAAAGAATGGGAACATTTTAGTATTAGGACGCAACCCTTTGACGCTGAAATTAATTAAGCGAGAACGCATAAATGGGATAATTTCAATATTTACAACACGCTCGCCTAAGAATTCTTGAATTGTTGAGGAAACTACTCTACGACGGATTCTTCTACCTCTAGTGGTAGCCCTGTTATCTGTAGTTGTGCGACGAACTACAGTTTGTAACAAATCAGGAAGGCGATTAGTCTCTACCCACTCATCGCTCGCAGGAGAAAGTTTCATATGACCAGTCTGAGTAATAACCTCAAATGGGTTAATATTCATTGAGCTAGAAGCCATAAGTTGCGAAGCTAATGTTTTATGCGTGAATGGAAGAAGAGCAAAATCACCTTTCTTAGCAGAATTGCTACCATTACCATAACGTAAGCGAACAGAGTGCTCACGGAAAGAAGGGCGAAGTTCACCTGTATTCAAATCAACCGAAGCGCGATAGTTAGGGTTTTCTATATCACAGAAATTCAAAGAGCTAAAGTTATCAGCTATGAATCCAGCTTTGGTACGTTGATTACCAACCTCGTCTAATACTGTTAGAGAGTTTGTATTAGCTTCCAACAGACTTAGTGTAGTTAATTCAAATAGGTCATCTACTCGCTCTTCTAGAGAAGCGATATCCTTCATGGTGAATCGTTTATGACTTTGTTTAGTAGTAACTAAGTCTGAAGAGTTAATTGTGTATGGATTAATCGTAAACGCGAATAACTCTAGAGAACCTGTAGGGATAGAAGGTTTACGTGGTGTAAAGGAAGGCTCTCCTTTTACAACTTGTAGCTTACCTATACCTTTGCGACCTTTAGAGTCTACGCTGTTAGCGATAAGGCAATCTATTCTAGGAAGGTAATAGTTAATATCTGCACTTATGATACTATTACTTCTCGGTAACAAGTTAATACTTGTAATATTAATACCAGAAGTAGACATAGAAGGGCGAAAATCTAGCACATCTGCTAATGAAACAGTCGTGCCGTCAGTCAAAGTATGTTTTGGAATATCTGAATACGCAATATCTGATGGGTTATAAGATTCTAAGCTAAAATAGTTCCCAGCAGTATGCTCGAAATGCTTAAATTTTACTGTCAATATGCGATCATCGTTTAGAGATAATCCTTGTTT
>Ga0102954_1000041_pt1 | contig 37390 bp, 61 predicted proteins | sample SalPonA_C_H2O_MG_FD_78511 | JGI IMG/M metagenome (GOLD analysis project Ga0102954, IMG submission 78511) | Water microbial communities from South San Francisco under conditions of wetland restoration - Salt Pond MetaG R2A_C_H2O_MG | ecosystem: Environmental > Aquatic > Non-marine Saline and... | reverse complement strand
TTATGCACTAGTAGGCACATATCTAGAAGATCCTGAAGGTATCTCAGATGCAGGAGTAGTACATGTTTTCAGTACTAAATCTGGAAAGCTGATAACTACTGTAAATAGCTCTAATCTTGGTACTAGCTATTACTTTGGGTATAGTGTGGCGGTGTATAACGATACTTTAATAGTAGGCGCATATAACGATGCTACAGATGGCTCTGCAGGCTCGGGTAAAACGTACCAGTTTACCTTGTCTCTTCCTAAGTACAATATTTTAGGGCTTATTGGAGACCAAACTAACTGGGATACAGCATTCTCTTGGGGGGATCACTCTACACAAGGGTATCTAACTTCAGAAACAGATACGCTACAGACCGTAACATCTCGGGGTAATTCAACCACTAATCTTATTGTTGCTGAAAACGGAATTAGAATAGGTACTGGAGATCATAATACAGATGGTCGTGCTTCACTTACTTTTGGGGAGGGTGCTCCTACTTCTGATTCTATGTATATTGAATATGATGGTGAAAACTTAAGTGGTGACGATAACGCTATTATTTTAGGTTCTAGCAAAGATGGTGTAGGCGATGTATTTAGTGTTACTTACGGGGGTTCAGTTAAAGTAGGGAGTAATTCAGTATTCCACGATGGCTATCATCCCAACGCAGACAAGTGGACGACAGCTAGAACACTAAGCTTAACAGGAGATGTTACTGGCTCTGTATCTTGGGACGGTTCTGGTAATGCTTCTTTATCTACTACTGTAGGGGACAACAGCCACAATCACACAAGCTTGACTGGCGTCACCTCTATTGCTTTTGCAGCAGAGGCTACTGACGCAATGTCCATTAGTAGGACCGTTAACGGTACCGGCACTTACTTTGACTTTAACTTGACAGATGACAACAATAATGACTGGTGGCGTTGGAGATTTACACCTAGTGGCTCTACCGTATACGATGCAATGACGCTCAAGCCGGTATCAAACGGTAATGCAGATTTGACTGTATCAGGCTCGGTATATGCGGATTCGTTTGATGCTACATCACAGGTTCGTATAGGCTCTGAAGTAATCCTTAAAGAATCCGCTGACCGTGCTGATTTGCTTGAGATTACCTCTACTACGTCTGGTTGGGGCGGTCTTCAGATTCGTAATAGCTCTAACGAAGGCCGTTGGTCGTTCATGACTGACGGTGTAAGCGCGGGTATTTATGATGATGAAAATGGCGACTGGCATATTCAGATGACTGAAAATAGCGGGGTCGCCCTATCTCATAACGGACTAAATAAAATTGCCACCACATCAACGGGTGCTACTGTTTTCGGGTTACTAACAGCAACCACTAAATCATTTACAATCGACCACCCAACTAAAGAAGGCTATAAATTACGATACGGATCTTTGGAAGGTCCAGAGAACGGTGTATATGTACGTGGTAGATTGAAAGGTGATAACACTATTGAATTGCCCGAGTACTGGAAAGAGTTAGTTCACGAAGATTCTATCACTGTTGAACTAACTGCTATCGGTAAGAAACAAGAACTATGGGTCGTTGACTTCGATAACGAAACTGTTACTGTAGATTCGGATGCGGAAGAGATTAACTGCTTCTACATAGTTTATAGCGAGCGTAAAGATGTTGATAAACTTGTAACGGAGTTTGAAGAATAATGGGTATTGGTTACGGAAGAGGGGGTAAGGCTAGAGATGGACTTACTCCTGAAAAAGCTGCGCCATCCGCTTGGGCGATAAAAATAGCGTATCCTGGATCGCGTAGTGGTCTTTATTGGGTTGTAAACCCTAATGTAAACTCTGGAAATCCGTTCCAAGTATATTGCGATATGGAAACTGCTGGAGGTGGTTGGCAATTGATTATGCAAAATACTACTCTTGGTGGCACAGAACTAGGATCTAGCAATTGGGGGCTATTTAATCAAACTAATCCTCCAACGGCTAACGCTAGAGCTTCTGTTACAGACTCTTATTCTATTATATCTTGGGCAGATAGTTTTAAAAACCCTTCTAAATCTTTTTGTTATATGATTGAAGGGTATGAAAGAAGAACATTCGGGGGAGTTTGGAAAGCTAATGACCCTAGTTATAGTTTTACTCAAACAGTAAACAGTGCTACTAATATAACATTATTAGAAGGTTTTAGTGACTTATCTTACAATAATAGCGGTATAGAGGCTAGGATGCCTTGGAGGTCTGGAAGCGGTTCCGGGTATTTAACTACTTCAGTGTCCGCTACGTCTTCTTGGTGGGGTACTTTAATTGAAGGTAATGTCCCAGGAGGTTACTCACCTGCTCCTTATATAAGTGCTGGCGTAACAGGGGCAGGCTCAACATCACAAAACCCTAACGTAATTTGGTATTGGATGAGAGGTTGTGAATTATGAGTTTAGGTCATGGTGTAAAAATATCTAAAATGAATTCGGTCGTATTTGTTGCTGATGCGTATGACCCTATGTCGAATTTTCTAAATCGATCTAGTTCGAATATTCTACCAGACCCCTACTATTGGTCAATAGGAACTGGCTCTAGTTCTGGTTATGGTGCAAACGGTTCTGCTTCTGAACAAAGTAGAGATCACAGAACCGATCCGTTCGGCGGAACTGGTATAACTTGGCGTTCAACTCCAGACTCAACTTCTGGCGCAGATGGCGGTTGGGATAGTTCTTATTATGCCATCGACAAGAGTTATACTTATCGTTGGTCTACATATATAAGAAGGCATACTGCTGCGACTGGCGGTAATTTTTATTTGGGCATGAATCCTGCGCCCATAAGAAACGACAATGATGCGCTTCAAGGTAATCCATATTTTACATATCCAGCAATCTCTTTGTTAACACAAGATCAATGGTATTTGGTTGTTGGGCATTGCTTTTTTGAAGGTTACACAGGAGGGAGACACCCAGACTCTGGATGGTATGAGATACAATCCGACGGCTCGGTTAAAAAAATAGGCGATAAAAGTTACGGAAACCTTGGAACCCAAGACGTGCGTTGGCCAAGTAGTACAACTAGCTCTATGCACCGTTCATATCATTACTATACAACTGATACATCTTCTGGTATTGAGTGGGCATATCCTCGTTTAGATAAATGTGACGGAACAGAACCTTCTATCAAAGAGCTATGCTCTATGGGTCCAGGAAAGTTTTATAATAGGGTTAAGCATCGGTCTGGCTCTAATAAGTCTACTTCGGCATCTCCTTCATTCTCTACGCTAGGCGGTGCTAAGACTTGGGTTTTCGATTCCGTGAACGAGTGGTTTGATGGCGGAAATGCTATGTTAAGAACCCTTAATACTTATGCTACTTTTGAAGCTTGGATATACCCAGCTGCTACAGAGGTGACTTCTGGGGACAGGGGAACTATCATTCGTCTTAATACAAGTTCAGGTTCAGGTTCTACATACGTATCTTGGAATAAAGATACTCGAAAAATAAGTTCGTACTGGTACGGAACTTCTCCTGAGGGCTATCACGAACCTGGACCTGCGCTTAACCGAGAAGAGTGGCATCACGTTGCTGTTGTTTGGGATGGTACCAATCACCATCATTATATTAATGGTGTAAGGTATTCTGTCTCTGGAGTAACTGGACCAGGCACTGCAGCTGATAATGTAGAGATTGGTATGGAAGGTACTACTAGACAATTCGCTGGCGGTATTTCTATGGTAAGAATTTACGATGCTGCGTTAACAGAACTAGAAATAAAGGCTAACTTCGACGCTACAAGAGGGAGGTACGGAAAATGATTTATAAATTAGAACAATCTTATCTGGCTCCAGCAGACGAAGCTGGAATGAAATTTATATGTATGCAAACTGAGGGACTGTATTTCCTAGCTCAAGCGGAATCGTTACCCGTAGGGTTTGAATCAGAAGCAGAGTACCCAGACTCTCAACTAGCTGAATTGTATGCTGCTCCAGAGTACAGACAACCAGGAGGTATAGATTAATGTCAGCAATTACAGGCAGAAGAGGCCTGGGCCTCTATAAAAATGGCTGCGGGGAATACGGTACAAATGAAAACTTTACGTATACTCAGTGGTATACCGGGGATGGAGTATCAGGGGATGGTTGTTTTTTAATTAATTTTGATACTACATCTGGGTGGCAAAGCAATGAGTTTGTCCCTGTAGATACTTCGAAGTATTACTACCACTCTGTATCCGTAAAAACCTACGCAAGATCTGGTACTACAAATAGGCTTTCCGGAGGCCATATTGGATTCGCTTGCTACGATAAGTATAAAAACTTTATTGACTTGCGTAACTGTGGAGATATAGGCAATACTACACTAACTCGACCTGCTAACCCAGGGGATACGAAGATTTATATTGCAAGTGCGAGTAACTGGTACACTGGCGCAGATGTAACAAATTATACTTACTACTTTCGGCAGATATTATTTTTTCCGGCAACTCACCCTGACTACGGCCAACCTTGGAAGTATACTAGGTTTAACGGTATGCGCTATAAATCTCTTGTACAAACGGCACAGGGAGATTGGGAAATGACCCTTGAAAATGGTACTATGCCAGACTACGGGTACCCTATGCCTGCAGGCACTCCTATTTCACGAGGCGTTGCGGGAGGTTCATATAACTACTGCCACGGAGCGCCTAACTATCCTGATAATGAGTGGGTAACATATACAACCGGAGCATTTACCGGTGAGAATAGAAATTCAGGCACTCCTTTTCGGTATGCTACAGCTTATATAAGATTTTTAAATCTCACAAATTATAATATTCGTAGCGACTCGGGGCGACCCCGCCCTAGACCTATGTTCGATAATATTATGTTAGTACAGGCAAAACCTCCCTCAACACAAGTGTCGGAAACTTATAAACCAATCAAATCACATTTCTTTAATAGGAGCAAACTAAAATGGGTACGGGGACAGAACCGCAAAATACACAAATCGAAGTAAGTATGGTAGAGGAGCCTTCTACAGGGCTTACTCACTATTTTTTAACTGATCACGAAGAGCTGGATCCGAACGGCGAACCTGTAATGGTAGAACTTACTGCTACAGAGTACGCCACTATATTACAAGACCTAGAAAAATAATTCTTGACTTGTCACGTTTTACAAACTATAATATAGCAAATAGGGGCTTTAGGTAGCCCCAAGCACGGATATATAAAATGGCAGACTCAGATAAAAATATATTAATTACTCCAAACACGGGAAGTACCACTAATGACCCTAAAATAGAATTTACAGGGTCTGATAATAATACTGTGACTCTATCTACGTTGTCGGACGGCACGCTATCTGTTAATGGAAGTGCGGGGCAATTGTTTAGCATATCAGATGACCTTACAGGAACTATATTTTCTGTAAACGATGTTTCTGGTATCCCCTCTATCGAGGTAGACGATACCGGCGAAGTTCGTTTAGCAGAATTTAGTGGTAACGTTCTCATTGGTACTGCTACAGATAACGGTGCAAAGTTACAAGTATCTGGCGATTTGAATATAACTGGATCATATCTAGTTACGGCTAACGGTACCGCTTCTACGGGCGGCGCCATCGCTATACAGCAGGTTACCTCGGAGGGCTGGACGGGCATATTCGCCGACTTTGAGCCTTATGCAGGCTGGGGTATATGGCACGATAACCCCAACAACCGTATAATAATTACCTCAGAAAACTCATCTAATAACTTGGGTTCTGCCTCTGTACCAAGCCGATACTCTGGAAATAGGACAGCGTACTATAAGATGATCTTTAGTCAGACTAACGGCGACCTACAAATAGGCGGTAGCTTATCAGCATCTGGGGCCGTAACCGCCTACGCTTCTGACAAGCGACTAAAAGAAAATTTTAAACCTATAGAATCTCCTATAGAAAAAATAAAAGCGCTTAACGGACTATATTTCGACTGGAAAGAAGACAAGATTGACGAACTTGGCTTTAGGCCGCGTATTAGAAAGCATGAAGTTGGCCTTATCGCCCAAGAGGTGCAAGCAGTACTGCCACAAGCTGTGACCTTGGCTCCGTTCGATACTGAAGTTAAGCAGACTAAAGTAACTCCCGGTGACAAAAATTCTGACGTAGTCGAAGAGCTTGTAAGTAGGAGCGGCGAAAACTACTTAACAGTAAACTATGAAAAAGTTGTGCCACTATTAGTAGAGGCTATAAAATTTCAACAACAAGAGATAGATGACCTCAAATCTATCGTAAGCAATTTAATGGATAAATAGCGTGACAATAAAAAAGGGAGCAATTAGCTCCCTTTCTTTTACCTACTCAGCAGTAGGCTCTTCGTCTTGCTTTTTAACTTCCTCTCGTAAAGCATTCAAAAAGCCATTCTCTGCCATAGTAATTTGATCTACTCGTGCACGAGCTGTTTGACTTTGTTGCTGCAAGTCTTGAATCTGTTGCAAGCAGTATTTCGCACCTTCTGACAGGTCCGCTACTATGTAGGTCTTGTCATCTAGAGTAATGGTAGGTTGTTCTTGAGTTTGTACTGAATCAGTCATTTTAAGTCCTTAAAATTAAAAAATATCTTGCCAGTTGCCTGTAGTACTCGCACGAGCATACTCGGTGGCACGGTTTTCAAAAAAGTTAGTATGCTCTACAGCATTTACCATATAATCAATCCAAGGAAGTGGATTATCTTCACTATGGAAAATTTTCTTCATTCCTAACCCTAGTAGTCTGCGATCAGCAATGTATCGAATGTAATCTTTTACCTCTTTCGCAGTTAAGTCAGGTACTTCTGCGTTTTCAAAGCAAAGATCAATAAAAGCATCTTCAAGTTCTACAGTGCGCTCTGCTGCACAGTATACTTCATACTTTAACTCATCTGTCCACAGTTCAGGATTTTCTTGAATAAATGTACGGAATAATTGACTCATTCCTTCAACATGAAGGCTTTCGTCACGAATTGACCACGTTACAATCTGTCCCATACCCTTCATCAGATTGTGACGAGGGAAGTTGAGTAGAATAGCAAAAGAGCTAAACAACTGAACCCCTTCGGTAAAACCACTGTAGATAGCCATAGTTTTAGCAATATCTAGCTTAGTGCCCATACCAAAATCACTTAAATACTCATGCTTATCCATCATAGCTTTATGCTTCATAAAGTCTTGATAAATATCTTCATCAAACCCTAAAGTCTCTAGAAGTAATGAGTATGCTTCCTGGTGTACTGCTTCCATTGATGCAAAAGCTGAAAGCATCATACGAATTTCAGGTTGCTTAAAGGTAGGCAAATAATGCTTTGCATACCCACAACATACGTCTACATCCGCTTGAGTAAAGAATGTAAACAAACTTGTTAGCAGTTTGCGATTAGCGGGTGTCAGCTTCTCACGATAGTCTTTCAAGTCATCAGCTAGCGGAACTTCGTCCGGTAGCCAATGCATATGCTGTTGATCTTTGTAGTGTTTAAAAGCCCACGGGTAATTGAAAGGCTTGTAATAATCACGTTCTTCTAATAAGTTACTCATTTATCCCTCACACATAACACAAGTATCTTCGGCTGCGTCAACTACCATCTGACGTAAAGCCGCGTCCGAAATGTTCTCAGCACGTTTATATGCTTCTGAACGTAAATAGTATAGAGTTTTCACTCCACGTTTCCATGCTAACATATGAGTAGCATGAAGTTCTTGTTTTGATACGTTAGCAGGGAAGAATACATTTAGAGATTGACTCTGACAAATGAATTCTTGACGATCTCCCGCCATATCTACAACCCAACGCTGATCAATCTCAACGCCTGTTTTAAATACATCCTTTGTATAATCGTCCAAAAACTCTAAGTGTTGCACAGAACCATTATTAGTAATAATAGATTTCCATACTTCATCGTTATCCAGTCCTAAGTCTCTTAGAATATCTTCAAGATACTCGTTTTTAAGGAGACTAGTCCCTGACTTAGTTTTCTGAACAAATGCATTAGCTCTATACGGCTCAATACTAGGACTAGTATTCCCACAAATAATAGAACTAGAAGCATTTGGAGCGATAGCCAAAAGATGGACATTACGAATGCCGTAACCTTCTGCATCTGGTGCTTCTCCACGCTCTTTTGCTAGTTGTTGTGTAGCTTTTACTGCCTCACTCTTAATGTGACGGAACATTTGAATATTACGTCCTTTTGCCACAATGCTCTCAAATGGAATACCATGTCTTTGTAGGTACGCATGGAAGCCCATAGCTCCAAGTCCGATTGACCTCTCACGTAAAGCACTAAATTTTGCTCTTTCAAGCGCGTTCGGCGCATTGTCAATAAAAAATGTCAAAACATTATCAAGCATACGTACTAAGTCAGGAATGAAGTTTGGATCGCGACTCCACATATCGTATTCTTCCAAGTTTACACTTGACAAGCAACAAACCGCAGTACGATCAACATCTGTAGCCAGCGTAATTTCTGAACACAAGTTAGAGTGGTGAACTTTGAGACCCCGCTCTTGTTGGCATTGTGGCAATGCACGCTGTACAGTATCGCCAAACATAATGTATGGCTCTCCAGTTTCGACACGGTTTTGGATCAACTTAACCCAAAGCGCTTTAGCCGATACAGTTTTTACAACTTTCTTTGAATGTGGATCAATCAAGTCCCAATCATCCTTTGCGCCTTTATTTATAGTACAATTTTCTATAATTGCCATAAAAGCGTCTGGAATAACAACACCATGATGAAGGTTAGTAGACTTACGATTAATATCCCCTCCAGTAGGCTTTCGAACATCCAAAAACTCTTCAATCTCTGGATGAGATATATCCAAATATGCCGCATAGCTGCCCCGTCTTGTTACACCTTGAGAGAATGCTAGCATTTCTGCGTCAACTACTTTCAAGAAAGGAATTACTCCAGTACTCTCTGACCCCGCTGAGGTTTTAGATCCTACTGAACGAATACCGCCCCAAGAACCACCAATGCCACCACCAACAGAAGAAAGAAATGCATTCTCAGTGTAGTGACCAGTAATCCCCTCCCGGGAGTCATCCACGTAGTTAAGAAAACAACTAATAGGCAGACCACGAGAAGTACCGCCATTGCTAAGGATGGGAGTGGAGAACATAAACCACAATTTACTAGCATAGTCATATAATCTCTGTGCGTGAGCGTCGTCGTCTGCAAATGTTCGTGCTGCACGAGCAAATGCGTCTTGTGGTGATTTTTCACCGTCTACAAGATAACGATCTTGTAGCGTTTTAATGCTGAACTCGGATAAATACTTATCTCTATTGTAATCAATTTTCATTCAGTTTAGTCCGTATATCTTCCAGATTATCTGTGCCTATTGCATCATCGCAATATGTTATTAAATCCATCAACTCGTAGTTTTGAAGAATCTGTTCTGCGTGCTCATTCAGTGCTTGTATGTACTTATACTTGCTAGTTAGCGGTAGTACATCATACAGTGACATTGCATCGCCATACTCTTCAATGAGTTGCTGTGCTCTTTTTGGTCCGATACCAGGAACTCCTGGTACGTTATCCCCTTTATCGCCTGTGAGACATTTTAGCGAAATATATTGCTCAATGGGAACATCGTAGTGTTCATGCCAGTTATCTAGCGTGACTTCCTTCCTCGTCACATATGAGAACCTACTTACAGTTTCTTGAATCAATAAATCCCAGTCTCGGTCGCTTGATACAAGCCAGATGTTTTCTAGCCCGTATTCGTTTTTGTGTTTTACTAAGTGTGCCGCAATGTCGTCAGCCTCTACACCTTTGTATCGTAAAACTGTGTAGCCTTCCTCTGCTAATAAATCTAGAGAGGCTTGAAACTCTTCGAAGAACTCTTCAAACGCAATTCGCTCTTCTTCGGTTTGTTCCGCAAACTTATCTTTGCGGTTTTGCTTGTATTCAGGATGAATCTCTTTTCGATAAGACGAAGAACCCCAATCGGCTGTAATGATAACTCTTTTACAGCCATATGATTGGGCAAGTGATTCTACTGTCTTTTGGTAGTCAAATCGAAAATCCGTTCTACCTTGATGCTTCCAACGAAATGCTAAGTTAAGAGCATCAACTACAAGCGTTACATTTTGAGGTCTACTACTTAATGTATCATTAAAGCTAATTGCCACCTAAAAATTCCACCTGTTCTGATATTAACCAATCTTCTGCAACGCATACATAACAATTCAACTTACTAATATAGATAAACTCTGTTTTAGTAGGCTGTATTGCTGTAACTACAAATACCTTTGATCGGTTATATTTAAAAAATAACATTGGCTGCTGTCCGCCGCCATGTGCCTGTTGTACGATTTTATTCCACCAACGAATTAAGTTATTCGTTTTAGGGGCTGTAAACAATTTGTCATTTAAGGGGGACTCTTCATAGTTCTTTACTTCTATACAAAATAGATTCTTTTCGTTGGGAACATATAAATCACCCTTTAAATACTCAAGAGCACCGGAATTCGGTACTCTTTCAAATTGATAACCAGTTGCACTTCGTAGCATATCTCGTACTAGATATTCTCCACGAGCACCTTTTGCTCTGCTATCTACCATTATATTTCTAGTCTGCTTACGTTCTCATCCTTTAGGACTTCGATCTTAGCCAGCAATGGATGTTGCCATTGGTGACTGACTAGGTAACTGTTCAAATCTTCTTGCAAGAGAATTTCCACTAACTTCTCTTTACCTTGCTCGTCTAACACTGAGATAACTTCATCTAAGAACAGAATGTTAATTCTAGACTTAGATATGCTACTCATGAGTTTACGAATTGCAAGTAGAGTACTTGTGTTTACTCTTGCAAGTTCGCCAGAAGATAACGCTAAAATATCAACTACATTGCCGTTATCAGTAATCTGTACGTTTAACTTATCATTACTCACTATAAACTCTAGTGTGAAACGACCGTCAGATAACTCGGCAAGATAGTGATTTGTTAATTCTTCTAACTCTTTTACTAAGTTTTCTATTTTATATGCAAGCAATCCGTTTGTACTAAATGCTTTCTTTAATACTTCCAAGTTACTCGCAATTTCACTCTCAGCGTTCAGAAGTGCCGTAGCTTCTTCTAGTTGCTGTATAAACTCGTCAGTCTGTTCTTGAACTATCGAAAGTCGAGTATTATGTTTGGTACGCTCTTCGTTTTCTTTTGCAATCCTTTGTACTTCTGCTTTAGCCTCTGCTATGCGATTTTTGACCTCTCTGAAGCTCTCTTCGATCTCTCCTCGATCAAGAGCCACGCCGGGCAAGGAGTTGTCAATGGATCTGTAGAGCTCTTCCCACTCTCGCTGTCCTTTGAGTTTTGCTTCATATTCGGTGTTGTTCTTCTTAACTTCTTCAATCTCGTCTTGAAGTTTTTTCGCACGATCCCTAGCTTCCTGTATTTTGTTCGTCTCTGCATCAATCAGAGATTGCTTTAGTGCTTGGTCTATGGACTGCTCACAAGTGTGGCAATGTTGTCCAAGTTTTTCCATCTTTTCGATAATTTGCTTCGACCCCGCTACGGTTGTTCGAAGACCTCCAAGCTCAGATTGTAAATGATCGTAGGATAATGACTCAGTAGCCTCGATCTTGTTAACTTCATCAATATCAATCGTAGACAACAGCTTTTTGTATTGATTATTTTTTGAAATCTTTTTATTTTTTTCGGAAATATTTTCAAGTTCTACTGATAGTTGACGCAGAAGTTTCTCGTCATCTTCCGTGTCAATAGAAATATTTTCCAATGGCAGTACATTCGTATTGGTAAGTTTGTTATTTTGGAGCCATTTATCAATCGTATCAATCTTACCTTGAATGGAAGCTAAGTTCGTATTTACACGTTTACTTTCTTCCTTAAACAACTCAAACAATTTAACGTAGTTATCTAAATGTAACAAATCAATCAGAAACTTTTTTCGATTTGTGTCTGTTGCAGTTAGAAACTGTAGGCTAGTGTTTGGGTTCTGGTATACTAGCTGTGAAAACGTTTTAAAGTCAATGCCAATAATATCTTGCAGTGTCTTGTAAGTATTTGTAGCTGTGTGGCTACTGATATCTTCTCCGTCTTCTGTTAGTACTAGCTTGATACTCGATTTACGGTCGATGCTAACTTTGTAGGCTTTATCATCTTTTGTAAATTCTAACTCGATATTGTAGCCTTTCCCTAGGTAACGATTAGGTAAATCAGCTTTTTTAATACCTTTTGAGTTTTTGTTGTAAAGGGCTTCTTCAATAATCAAAGGTATGGAGGATTTCCCCATACCATTTGTACCAATGATCTGCGTTACAGGCTCAGAGGATAAGTCTAACTCATTGTCCGGCCCGTAGCTGAATATGTTACTCCATTTCAACTTTTGAAGCGTAATCATTGAAAGTTCCTATAATTTGTGGTATTCTGTCTTCGTTCAATTCAAGAATGTATGTTAGGTACTCTACTAGCTCTTCTTCTATCGTAGCATCTTTCTCAAGTACTAATGTAGCTTCGGAAGCTCGTTTTACAACTTTTTTATCTAACAAATCGCTATTTGAAATAGCTGCAAGTTCCTGAATATCGCCTTCAATCTCATAAATTGTGTGGTGAAACTGTGTAGGAATCATCTCTTCGGGCTTACGAACAGTCTTACGAATAAGCTGAGGTAAGTCAAATTCTTTCCAAGTCCACGACCAATCAGATTCATCAATTAGCAAAAACCCCGTTGTGACTTCATTACGATGAAACGAAGTAGTCATTGGAGACCCTGGGTAAACGATATTACGCTGTGTATTGCTATGAGCGTGTAAATCGCCTGCAAATACTACTTTGAATCTATCGAACCGTTCTAACTGAATCTCTGGTTTAACGTGAGGAGGTATCTCACCACGAACATGAGTGAATAAGCATTCACAGAAAAAGTTTTCTATTGCGTCTTTCTTGTGCAAATCCGCATAGGGAAGAATGCCAAAACCTAACTCTTCATCAACATAGCTTTCAGTGATAACTGTTACTAGCGGATTAATTTTGCTAGTCGCTTGTTTAAGTTGATCGAAGAAGGTATGGTTTTTCTTAGTAGCTTCGTGATTGCCGTCAAAGACAATAGTGGGCACAGTAACACCTGATACCCACTCAAAGTACAATTCAAGCTCTTCCATGTTGGGCAGACGATCAAATAGATCGCCGCCAACAATATGCAGACTAACGTCACCAGTCTCTTCAATAGCTTCAAGCTGTTGAAAGAACATACGATAACGATTCACAGCCCAGTCGCGAGGAACATTTTTCTGCCCTAGCTTAATGTGCCAGTCTGCTGTAAATAAAATCATATTAGAAGTCTACTTTGAATTCGTCTTCAATGCTCTCGTCAATCTCTTCGGCTTTAGATGCGCCGTTAATACGATCCAAGAGCTCTTTTTGTGCATCTGGAGTAGGACGAGGCATAACATCATCCATAGATTTCAGATTAGCAACCAGTGCTTGCTCTGAATCATCAAGTGCACGAGGCTTACACTTCAATGCTTGTAATTGATACTCTACATTGTAAGTGTGCGGTCCGGTTTTTACTTTCTTGAAGCAAACATCCCAACCAGTTTCTGGATCAGTAGGATCGCCTAAGTCTTCTGCAGCGGTCAAAATTTGTTCCCACAACTTTTTCTTCAAGTTGATAACTTTTACCTCGCCATTATGAATGCACTGCATTGCATATGACCAGCCACATTTTAGATCGGGGTAGAAATCGCGAACCCAGTCTTTCTCCAGGTTGTTAAAGACTTCTTTGTTGCGGTCAAAAGATAAGCACTCCATAGGAATGTTTTTATCATTTTCACCTTTTACCCAATATACGTAACGAGCAAGAACATCTCCAACTAAACGTACTTTGTTGTCTCCGTCTGCGTAAGGGAATGTTACGATTGATGATTTTTGGGCTTCGCCTTTAACTTTATTGAATGAAATTGCCATACTAATTTTTCTCCTTAGTGACTTCTTCATATAGAAAGTAAACTATTGTACCCTCTAACCGAAGTAGTCTGTTTTCTTTGATTGTGGCCTCAGAGATTGGTGTTTCTAAGAGGTCTATAGTGGTTGTTTTGTTACTCAGATAGTCAGAGTATCTACGGTACGATGCAAGTGCAACATATTGTATGATCTCTTTGGTTGTATATTTATAAGCATTTTTTAGTAGATCATGAGGATTCACTAAAAAGCTAAGACCTGAGTAATCTTTGCTGTGATACTTATAAATAGGGTCAAACTTGTTCAGAGGCAAACGATCATTTACTAGCATATCTAGTATTCGAAAGATAGTGCCAACGCGGCCATCTGAATTTTTACAAATCTTCTTCCAACTGAACAACAACATATATTATACAGTAAATCCCAATTTTTGTCAAGAATTATTTTTGAGGAGTGGTGCTGTTACTTTTACAGCTGCTTGATCTCATAGCCCTGTTTCATGTAGTAACCCATTCTGTTAGATGCTTGCTTAGAAGCAGTCTTGCCTTTCAAATGTATATCAACTACGACGGGGCTGATTTTACCTTCGTGCTTTCTGATTACTCGGCCTATGAGCTGAGTCAAAAGAGGCTCGTTATTAATAGGAGTAGCGAGTATGAGACAACTAAGAGTATTAACAGAGATACCTTCCGCGAATATGCTCTGGGTGCCGCATAAAACGTTTTTTTCGCTTTTGTATAAGATTTCATCTAATAACTTTTCCCTTTCCGCGTGCTCTATGCCGCCTGTAACACATACGGCATTTTCACCTATCAGGTCGGCGCAGCCTTTTAAGAAAGTGACACGATCTGCCACCACAAGTACCTTGTGGCCTCGTGCCGCATATGCAGATGCTAACATAGCAACTGAGTGTGCGTATTCTTCATTTCGTACCAAAGCGTTTACACGCTTGGCCCAAGGAATGCTAGCGCCGTCCATAAATCTTACTTCTGACCTATAAGTGTGTATGGTAGGCGTTAGGAAGTTTTCTTTAGGGGGCTGAAACAGCTTAGACCCAAAGTAATCACGAAAAACTACGTGCTTTCCATCCTTCCTTTCAATAGTGCCAGATAGCCCTATCTTGTACCTACAGTAGTTAGTGTCGATAATTTTAGCAAATGTAGGGCTAGAAACGTGGTGCATCTCATCGAGGATAATAGTGCCGAAAAGATTCTTAATTTTATCAATATTGCGATAAAGTGTCTGAGTATTTCCGACAACTATTGGAGGCTCTACATTAAACTCACCTGACCCGATAATCCCAGGTTCAATTCCATACACTTTGCGTACTTCCTTAGCCCACTGGTTTCGTAGTGCAACGGTATGAGTTACAACCAACGTTTTTTGCCCTAATTTGCCCGCGATTGCCAACCCCGTGAAGGTTTTACCCCAAGATACCCAAGCATTAATAATGCAGTTTTCATCTAGAGCGTCATAGACCTCCTGTTGACTTTCCCGTAATTCAAACTTAAATTCAGGAAAGTCAACTGGCTTGGTAATGCGTTTATCAACTATTTCATAGTCGTCTGGAATTAGGTCTGTGCGTCCAACAGGTATCGAAACCAAATTACTACGAATCCTGATCATGTTTTTAATGATCTGTGGAGGATCGTTTGGACCCCGCGCAGGTATTGTATACGTTAGCTCTTTGGAGATAGCGTCCTTTAAATCTGCGTCTACTTCTAAGTAGATTCGGTTACTGATAACTGCTTTTTTCATTAGAATCCTAAGTCGGTCTTAGCTATGATATACTTTTTGACGAAGTCACTTCGCACAATATCCTTAATTTCAAAGTCAATCATGTCAAAGGCTTCCATTTCTGTTAGAACTTTCAAGAAGTCCAACAGCCCTTGTTTCTCACTGTGTTTTGTCAGGTCTGTCTGTCTAAAATCGCCACAGAAGATAACTCGACAATTTTCTCCCACTCGCGTAATAATAGAATCTAGCTCATGGAAGGACATATTCTGACATTCATCAATGATGATTACCGAGTCTTTTAGAGTTACCCCGCGAATAAATGAGGTAGTCATAAAATGAACTAGGCGTTTGGTTTTGAGAATTTCGTAAGCGTCTCCGCGTTGAAATAACTCTACAGCGATATCCTTATAAGGTTCTTCGTATACTGCTGCTTTGTCTTTATCTGAGCCGGGTAAAAAGCCCATATCACGTGTAGGTACTGCACTCCTTATGATTACTAATTGATCGTATAATCCTTTTGCCATATCATCAAATGCTAAGTAACATGAGATGTAGGTCTTGCCTGTCCCAGCGATGCCATGAAGAACTAAGTTCTTTTCACTTTCAAAGGCTCTGACCTGGTTAGCGGTTAAGGGTTCAATTTCGCAAAGTTCCATACTAGCGCCAGCTAGTGTTTTCTTTTTTCTTTTCATATACCTAAATTTTTCTGTGAGTATCAGGCTTTCTATCTACTGAAAACTCATATAACTTCCAAGGCAGTCCGTGGAAGTATAATACCCCCGCCCATTCCACGTCGGGATGTGGAGGGCGGGGAACTCGAAATGCAGTGTCTACACCCTGCACTGTAATTCTGGTAGCTACTTCTTTACGTTCTATTGCAGTAATCTTATGATATTTGAGTCTGCATTTAAGAGTTTTCTCGTAAATAAATAACTTACCAGAAGTATCAACATAAGGAGCATTGCCAGACTGCTTAGCTAAACCAACTATAGTACTAATTGATTTTTTGATTTCTAAAAGGTCTCGCATTGGAGTCTGCAATCTCCTTATGCCGATAGACTTTCCTGGCATATTTCGATCATCAAGTAAATAACCATCTACATATACTAGGCCATCTATGACTTCCCAGTTATCTGACGGAAGCAGATACACTGGAAAGTCAATTTTATCAATTTCTCTAAACGTCACTACCATATAGCTTCTCGAATTTGCCCATAGAGTAGTCTTCTCCTATTTCAAAATCACAACCGACGGGAGCACCGGGAATATTTACTCCGCGATCCATTTGAATAAAGTGTGCTAGTCTTTCAGAATACTCTTCTACTTCATCCTCTGGAACTTCTGCTAGAATCGAGTCGTGTACTAGTGCAAAGATGCGTGCTTTCTTTTTGTTTGCACGAATCCATGCTTCCATATCTATCGCACCAAGAAGGTTAATGTCAGATGCAGTAGACTGCACCAAGAAGTTAAGACCAGAACGAATACTATGGCTCTTGATTCCTTTGTCTGTAGAGGCAACATTTGGTAATCTCCGTTTACGGCCAAAGAAGCTATATACAAATCCATTCTGCTCGATAAACTTTTGGTTATCGTCAATCCACGCTTTGAGTTTGTGGAAAGTTTTGAAGTATTCGCTAATAACTTCTTGAGCCTCACCTTTGGTAAATAACTTACCAGAATCTTTAGTTACCTGCTCAGAAATCTTAGCAGGTCCAGCTCCGTACATAATACCGAATGTTACGGCTTTTGCAGCCTGACGCTTATCAGGATACAGGTCTACAACTTCTTCTACTGCGCAGGGCAGTTTAAATACTTTGTGAGCAATCGTACTGTGGAAGTTGCCTCCTGATCGGAATACTTCCATAAGAGCTTCATCTTTTGCAAGCACCGCAGCAACATATACTTCTGCGGTTGTTAAGTCCATTGCAACAATCTTATGTCCTGGAGCGGCCTTGATACATCCTTTTACGGCAGGATTGTCGCGAGGCAATTGTTGCATATTAAGTTTCCCGCTTGAAGAGAGACGGCCACTAGTAGTACCATGAAGATTAAATCCTGTGCGTAACCTAGAATCTTTATCAAGCTGTGGTATAATTTTATCGAGGTATGTGTTTTTAATTTTGGATTTCTGGCGTATATCCAGAATAAGTCCTGGTACGTCGGAGTCTTCTGAAAGTTCTTTGAGAACTTCTGCATCTGTTGATTCCGCGCCAGTTCCAGTTTTCTTACCAGTTGGCGAGAGACCCAAGTAATCAAACAAAAGACTACGAAGCTGCATAGTACTATTAGGATTAAAAGATTTTCCATTAATTTCTTCCCACTTACTAACTTTTGGATTTTCGTACAGCTTTGCAATCGCAACATCAATATCGTTCTGCATAGTCTCTTGAGCGTGTAATAGTCTCATGCGATTAAACGGTACGCCATTGTCCTGAATGTTGGTCAGGAACCGAGTGCCCGGGATTAGAATGTTCTCATATACCCAGCGCAAGTTTTTATTTTGTTTAATTTTTACAAACTTCTCGTAAATCAAGAAAGTACACAAGGCGTCCATCCCCGCGTAGAGTTTCATAATGTCAAATGGAATAAGATCCCATGTGAATTGCTCTTTCAAAATGCCATATTGTTTACGATAGTTCTGAATCCAATCATACATTGGCTTCTCATAGTCTCCGTAGGGAGTATACTGCATAGACAACTTTTTCAGGCCGTGAGTGCCTGGGTTCTCGTCAATTAAGTAGTGCAGAAGCATTGTGTCTTCAAAGCTAGGAAAACGGAAGTTAAAGTGATACTCGAAAAACGCCATATCGAATTTAGCATTATGGAATACTACCGTTTTCTTGTCAAATAATTCTTGTAATAGTGCTTCTGTCTCTTCGTCAAAGCACTCAGTGTTAATATATGCGCCTTTCTTATCGTCATATGCTAGGGAGATACCAAGCATATAGCCATCACGGGGATATAATCCTGTGGTTTCCGAGTCAAGAGCAATATAAGGTTTAGGAGCCTCAATCGCGCTTCTAATAAAGGCATTTGCTGTTGCTGTGTCTTCAATACCAAAAGCAATACTTTCATCAATCACCACGTCCTGTTTGTTATTGCAAATATAATCAATAATTGCAGCCTTGGCATTGTCCCAGGTCTTCTGTGCCTCCGGTTTAAAGGCAAGCATAGCAGGGTTAATAATTGGCAGATACTTCTCGTCTACTTTTTTACCCGCATACTCTGTGATAGAGTTTACGGTAGTATAAAACTTGAGAGGCTCGCTACCTACAACAATAATCCAGTCGTAATCATCAGTGTTAATTTGAATGTCTACGTCACGTTTTAATACTTTTTTCAGTGAAGCATCTGAAGTTAGCGAAAAGCGGTCAAACTCAAATGCATTGTCAAATTCACGTACAAAATCAGTTCTACTTGGTTTGGTTTCTATTAGAGCAACCTTTGGGCTCGTCATATGTACTCTCCTATGAGTATAATTGTTCTTTCAATCGTTTTACTTGCATATCGGACATTGCGCCCGCATCAGTTTCTTTGTTACCGTAGCGTATTCTACGGTGTTGTAGTCCCATTTCATCGCATAAGTTTGCGATAAGCTGGGCACCTTTGTCTCCGGCTTCGTCATTGTCGAGGAAGATATCAATGTGCTCAACCCCGCTCATTTGTAAGACTGATAACTTGTCTTCGGTTACGTTTTTTACTCCAAAGCAGCATACCGCATTAGTCAATCCTTTATCGTGTAAGTTAAGCATATCAAAGATGCCTTCTACTAGGATAACTGTACTATTAATCGGTTTAGCTACTGGGAATAAAGGCATTTTTACGCCCGTAGGGTAATTGAGATACTTAGGAGTACCGCCGCCTGTGTGCCTACCAATAAAGGCTACAATATCACCTGAAAGATCGCGTACAGGAAATACAAGACGGTTACTAAAAGCATTGCTTCCATCATCAGACTGTTCAGATACGAATGCCTCAAATTGGGCGTAGGTTTCTGGCTTAATATTTCTCCAATTGCCTTTATAAGGGCGGTACCCTTTAGGGAAAGGTAGTCCGACACTTTGCGCACGGACTGTTTGTATTTTTCTTTTAAGAAATTCACGTTTAAGTTGTAATGCATTTGGTTTCTGCCCGAAGTGTGTGTAGATGTTTCCCTTGAACTCGCAAGAGAAACAGTTAAAGATACCTGTGACCTGATCTACTCGCATACTTGGGTTTTTATCAGGGTGTGCAGGATTTAGGCACGAAATAACATAATCCGCGCCTTTAGGAATATATTGAATGTTTTTCTTTTTAAGTAATTCTTCAACTGTCATTCGTATCGCAACTTATATTCAATTTCAATTCTTAAAGATTCCATTCGTGTTACAGTCTCTAAGTCCATTAAGTGTCTATATCTACCTGCTTCATCGAGTACAGCGTCCGCACTTTCAAACTCATTCACGGCAAAATAATACTCTGCTTCTTCTAGCAGTGTGTTGATCCATACATTCATCGACCGATATCCTTTACATTGTCGCGAGAAATAACCTGGTAAGCGCCTTTGTTATACGCAGGGGCTACAGTAAAAGATTTAGAAATCTCGCGCTTGATCTCTGCGTCACGAGATACACTAGTATTAATAGATTTGATGTCAGCGGACGGATAGTTAGGCGTCTCGCGATAGTTAGAATATGTAGGCTTGTCTGCGCCACGAGTAACAGGACGATACTTGCTAGTGCTGCGCGATACTTTAGATTTGCGGCGACCAGAGTAGGTGTGAGACATTGAACCATGTACAATCATAAAAAAAACTCCCCTCATTCAAATATATACATATTATACATTAATGAGAGGAGTTTGTCAAGAACTATTTGCAGTTAGAGATCATCAATAGACTCGCCAGTCTTGTGGGATGACTCGTCACGTTCTTTTGGTGTCAATGCTGATTCAGGACCAATTCGTAACGATTCCCAATCTACCACTGAAGTGAAGTTGGTCATAGCTGCGTTACGCATTTTTACACAGTTAAAAGTAATACAATTATCTGAGTGATCCCAGGTTTCTAGTGCGAAGGCTGCGTCTGCAGCATCTAGAATTCCTTTTGCGAAGCGTGCTTCGCCGGTTGCATCAGTTTGGTAAGGAGAGAAGATAGGTACTTCATACTCCTGAGCCATAGACTTGAGTGCCTTACTTACTTCAATCTGTTCAGTCCAGTCATACTGTCCGCCTCGTGCGGGTTGGTTGGAACGGCGAACTTGGTTAATATAGTCCACAATGACAATACCGACATTCATCTGCTTGACTTTTTTGTCAAGCTCTGCTCTGATACGAGAGAGCGTGAGACCTGCATCATAAACTACGTCAACCTGTCTGTCTGGGAGAAGAACAGACTTGTTAGATAGATCATGATGCAGGCGCTCAAAGTCACGATGCTCGCGGTACTCTTTCATTAGTTCCTGACCATGCTGGAAGCGACCTGCCCACCAGCCAGCCACTTTTTCCCACTCCACAACTGAGAGATTTTTATTGCGGATTCGAGAAAAGGGCACTCCAGTAGCTACTGCACATATACGCTGTAGGGTCTGACGACTGTCCATTTCGATAGTGAAATAAACAGCAGACCGCCCTGACTCATACACATTGTGTGCAAGGTTGGCACAGGTAAGAGACTTACCTGCACCTCGTCTACCGCCTACAAGAATTAAATCTTTAGGCGAGAACTTGATGTTTTCATCAAAGTCACTATTGAGACCGAGAGCCACATATTTGGCTAGTTCATCTTCTGGCTCAAACAAGGGAATACGTTGCATACTCTCTTGTGGCTGCTCTAAGTCTACTTTTTCTTCGATGCCTAAGACAATCTCGTGCAACGCATTGACTGACTCTTCGGCATCTGCAAATAGTACGGTGTTCTCGATATAGTCTTCGAGATCATCCAAAATCTCCTTCTGAGCGTATTCATTCTTCAAGTACTCTAGCAGAGTCCAAGCATCAATACCGTGATCAGGAGTAGATTCAATAGCTAAAACTTTTTCCTTCGTGGTTTTGTCACGGATAGAAAGTTTTAGGTCTTCAAAGGAAGGGATCTTATGGTACTTATCTAAGTGCTTATCTATCTCGCCATGAACGCGATGATAAGACGAAGGCAAGTACGCCTTGCGAATATACGTCCAAGTGTCCGCATCTCCACAAACGATTACTTCCTTAATTAATGCACTAGATATGTTCAAAGTTCCCCCTCAATGACATAGAAAAGCCCCACAAAAAATGTGAGGCGTAAAGCTGACTTACTAAATTAAATTAGTTAGCGGCTTTTTCTTTTTTGTTAGCACCATCGTAGTCAGCAACACTGATACCACGACGAGTCAACATAGTTTTAACACCGCGAGCAGTTTTGCCGATAGCTTCTGCGATTTGCTCAACAGTCATTGAAGCAATGTTGTCCAGATCGGCCAAAGGATCAGACTTGCTAGTACCTTTGGTGTTTTCTTGACGAGGAATAGCATCAATGTCACCTGAACGCAACAAGCTCAGAGCTTTACCACGTACAGAGTTTACTGAGCGATCCAATGCTTCTGCGATTTGCTCAACGAAAGCACCATCATTAACCATCTTAACGAAAGTAGCTTCTTCAGCTTCGCTGTAGGTACGTGCAGCAACAACTTTCTCAGTTGGCTTAACGTGACCGGTCAATTCCATTGACAAGATTTTGCCTTGGATTGATTTAGCTGAGAATGCGCCGTCTTCAAAGTGACTAGCGATTTCAGCGTAAGTGTATTCACCGCTGTTGTCTTCTACGAAGGCAGCCAGAGTAGCTTCTTGAGCTTCAGTGAATGATTTGCCGCCTGCTTGTGAGGCCAGCTCTACATCGTAACCCATCTTACGCAGTTTGCTAGAAACTGAGCGAGGTGAGGTTTCGAGTTGGTCTGCTGCTTCTGCAACAGTTGCTTGTGAGACAGGTGACTCGTTGCCTACGAAAGAGGTGAGTTCAGCTGTACGTTCTTCGGTCCACTTAGGAAGTGCCATATTTAATTCTCCAATATTGAGTTAAGGTCTGTAACAATAATTACGCCAGCATCTCTGGCTTGTTTAGTTTTTGATGATTCTATACCACTCTCATTAACAAGAATAGTAACTTGCTTTGTGAGGCTACTTTTAACTTCGTAGCCTGCGTTAGTAAGTGCGGCTGTCGCTTCGGCTTTTGTCTTGAAGCTCTTCAATTTTCCGCTTATGCAGACAACGCCTTTGTTACTTACTTGTTTTGTAGCTTTGTTACTAAATTTGAAATCGAAAGGTAAACAACCATCGTAAAAGCAGTAAAAGTCATTCTCAAGCCATGCCATCAGGTTCTCTGTAGCTTTGGGGCCAATACCTGCAGCCTTGCAGTTGTCTCTAGTAATATCAGTTATATCTTTACAAATTGTAGACAACTTTTGTGACGCAGTTTTACCAATCAAAGGAATACTGAACCCTGGAAGAACATTTTCCAAGGGGGCTTTTACTGAGTTCTGGATTTCAGAAAGAAGTTTTTCTGCGAGCTTTTCAGAACCAAGCAATTCGGTTGCCGACTGTAGTGACAAAGAATAAATCTCGTCAATGTCGGTCAACCCCAACTTCTCGATAGAAGCTGGTCCAAGACCTTTGATTTTAAGAGTCTTGGCGAAGTGCTCAACCTTCTTGCTAGACTGAGCAGCACATGAAGTATTGCGGCAGTAAAGAAGATGGTTTTCCCACACGAGTAGCGATGAACACGCTGGACAATGTGTAGGCGGTGAAATTTGAAACATTTACTTACTTCTCCCAAAGTTGAGTATATATTATAATAGAGTCAGTTCAAAAAGTCAAGAACTATTTTTCAGTAGGTGACCTAAACATTTACACGACGTACAACACGAGGTATGATCTCGCCTGAACGTATGATTTCTACCGAACAACCCAACTCAAGGTTAAGTTCGCGAATGTACTCGATGTTGTGTAGAGTAGCCCGAGAGACAGTAGCGTCTCCCACCAATACTGGCTCCAGGATTGCTACAGGGCTTACGACCCCGCTCTTACCTACCTGCCACACAACATCGAGCAATTTAGTTACTACACCAGCCTTTTGTTCTTTCAAGGCGAAAGCACCACGAGGATGGTGAGCAGTGTAACCTAGCTCTGCAAAGCGTCCCATAGAGTCGATACGATATACTAAGCCATCCGTAGGATAGTTGTCAGCATTGAACTCATCGACAGTATTAAACCCTTCGAGATACAAGACACCCATAGCTTTAGACCAGTAGTCAAAAACCATGCCTTGAACGCCGTAGGCTACAAATGTAAGATTGGACATACGTGATTTAAACTCTTCCATATCTTTCAAGTTCAGAGAACCGGAAGCTACGTTACGAGCATTCTCAACTGTCTTTGGACAAACTACTTCGCCAGTAATTTGAACAGAGCCGGGTAGGCGAACAGCATTAGGTACTAATAAGCGAACCTTGTCTGTGATATCACGACCAACCTTACCGTCTCCTCTAGTCAGAGCTAGCGCAAGCTGTCCGTTTACATATAGTATCGAGATAGCAGCTCCGTCTAGTTTGGGAGTACAAACATATCCTGACAATGCTGGGGCATCGTCTAAGTTAAAGTATTTTTGCAAAGAGTACATTGGATATTTATGAGGAATACCATCAGTTACCTGATAGCCGACATTATTGAAGTTACACTGCTCCGCCAACATATCAAACTCTTCATCAGAGATGATAGGGTTGCCTTCGTAGTATGCCTTACTTGCCTTTTCTAAAAAATCCAAAGTTGTTCTCCCATTCAAAATACAAGTATATTATACAGTATATAGCAACTAAAGTCAAGAATTATTCAGAGTAAATGTCTAAAATAATGTCTTTGAAATATTGCTCTATAATCTCCTTACTTTCCGCTAGCGATATAATTTCCGTAAGCCCTATAAAGAGTTCACGAGAATTATGAAAGTCTATTGGAAAAGAGATACCGTCAGGCGTGGGTTTCCATTCCTCATCAAAGTCCATATAATACTTACGCAAGCCTAGATACTCTACTCCGCGAAAAGTAGATACAGTAAGCCGTACTTGCGTGTGTCGTACAGAATCTTCGTGAATTACTCTTTCAAATAACTCTGGTGCTTCATGCAGTTCCATTTCTTGCCCCCGTATTTTTCAATACGGCTGACAAAGGTACTACACTGGTAACATTCCTAGGCTTAATTAAGCGATAAGAGTCTGTATCCCAGCAGAAAAGCAACAAAGTATCATCAGATTCCTTCGCTCGATTCTTTTTTTGTTGAACATAAGGTGTACTAAAGTCTAACGTACAAACATTATACTTCAGCTTTTTACTATTTTCACTACGATAAGTAATAATAGCATCACCGTATTCTTCAACGATCTGTGTTAGTTCTTCTTTTTTCACAGTTGCTCCTTTGAAAGCAGGTTAGCAAAATCTTTTACTGTGCTGTCTTTACTAGGATGTGAGAAGAGACCCTTTGGTAGAGCAGGGGTCAGCTGCTTCCCTAAGGTAGCAGGGATTAGTTGTTGAGAGCGGTGATAACGGTAGTAAAGTATTGAGCAGCTTTACCAGTCAACTTGCCAAGAATTTCTTCATCAGCTTCTTGACCTGCATCTTGAATAGCTGCGGTGAGAGCTTCTACTGCTGCGGCTTTTGATACACGAGTGCCGCCTGTAGATGCTGCTTTAGTGGAAGAGCTACTACCAGAAGCTGCGACTTTCTTAACATATACGCCAGCCTTGGTTAGAATCATGCGAACACCATTAGGTGATTCTTCTACGTCTTCTGCGATTGCTTTGACGATTTCCATTGAGTTTTCGGGAGTAGGATTCTCCGCTTCGTACATTTCAATTACTTGCGCTTTCTTTTCGTCGGTCCAAGCCATTTTCTTTTTCCTTTTGTTGGGATTTTTGTATCCTGGGCAAGTGCCCAGGGTTTCGAGTTGTTGTCTATAAAATCGGTCGCCCATTGGTTTCCTCACTGAATATATGTATATTATACAGATTAGAGCAAGGAAAGTCAAGAACTTTTTTTCGCATTAACCTGCGAAAATGTATTTAAATGCTGCGGCAATAACTGTTAGCTTAAACACTAATTCAACCCACGCTTCTGCTATTTCCGCATCTTTTTTAGTTATCTTAATCATAGTTTTCTCAGGTCTACTCCATATTCTTTTAAGTGTTGTAAACTACCTAGATCATATGCTAGTGAATAGCCATAGAACCCAGGAATCCGTCTACGCATAAAGTCATCCTCGTCATCGTCTGACTTTGTCAGTACGTAGATTTTATATGCTTTACTACTATATTTCTTTTCGTAGTTGACATCTTGGTAACCTAGCTTTTCAGCCTGGTAATCTACTGACATCTCTGCTTCAATGATGCAAGGACGATGATATACTGCTGACCATGCAATTTCACCTTCTGTAAAACTTCCTGCTACACACTGCTCTGGCAGATAGTCAGGTTTCCAAGCATCATCTTCCAATACCCTAGATGGAATACCAACTCGCTCGATCACGGATTTCACGAATGCTAGGCTGCGATACGTAGCCTTCGAAATGTCTTGAAAGCTCTCGCCGTTCAGATAAGAAGTTACCATCTCGGCTATCTCTGTATTCGAGGCTGGTCTGCCACGAAGCTGGCTCTTGCGGAGTTTTACAAACGCCTTCCTCTCGTGGTATTCCTCGATGATCCTGTCCAAGCGGGTTGTATTGTACGCTATATTTAGCATCTCGCACGCTTGTTTTTTCGTAATCGGCGACTCCGCCGAAAGTAATTGTATAACTTTCTTGATATTGCTGTCGCTGAGATTCTCTCCGTCCCTCTTCTTCACACCACGCGCCATACCATTCGTCCTCTGTAATCTTTGCTAATAGTTCTTCTGCTTCTGCTTTTATCTGTTCTTCAGTCTCTATTTCGAGCTTGAAGAGAAGGCAGCAGATTGCATGAGCCAAGTGGGAATACCCTGTTTCGTTATCCCAACGCTCTCCATCCATATGAGAAAAAATATGCCGAAGAGCAGCACCGGTATATCTTTCTTGAAGTCTATCCAATTTACGCCAGTTTTGTTCGTCATATTTTTGTGCTCCGAATGTTAATACTTTTCCTACTTCCACCAATGCTTTAGGCGGTAATAAATGCAGACGAGGCTTTTCCCCATCAAACTTTTTACCTTCCATACTTTCTCCTTATTTCCAGAATATGATTATTATACTCGCAGTCGCTGTAAGTGTCAAGCACTTTTAACCACTCTAGGGCTTCTTTTTCTGTACGAAAGAAACGAGATACTAACTCTCTGTCCTCGTTTTCCCACCAAAAAATAAGTGCTGTACTTTTTAGCGCCAGATTCGCTCTCCGCCCCATAGGTCCCTCTCTCTTTGCAAGGTTTCTGACTTTAAATTGGGAAAGCGAGAAAGATAATCCCTTAGAATAAAGTCTAGTTCGATAAGTGCATCAATTGGAAACCCCGCTCTGGATACTCTTCCTTGTGTAGGCTCAAACATAAACAGATCTTGCTCTAAGTAATCTACGAAGTCTTGCTCTCCATAATATAAATCTAACTTCTGGACTATATGAGGAAATTTTGAGTATACAATACTCTCCTTAATTCCAAGGTGTTTGTGCATCTTTAGAAATATCTCAAATAGTCCGTCGCCCATTACTCTATTTCATCTAATAAGTCAGCAATACTAGGAAAATGCGTGCTGATCACATCCCAGCACTTTTGTGCAACTTCTTGGTGTTCTAATTGTGTCCCATTGCCACAGCGAAGCTGGCAATAATGTATCCAAGAACGAAGAGTCCCAGCCATATACAATGTGGAAGGGGTATTACCTTCAGGAAGGATTGCTCGTGCTTGTTCTTTAGCCACTCCATTACTAAGTGCCCATTTATACGCGTCTTTCACCTGTCGATTGATATGAATTTGTTTCATACGCCACATCTCTGCGACCTCTCGTTCCGCAGGGTTTGTAGTATCATAGTCAATACTATTCTGACGATTCTTCGAATCTTGAAGTCTACAACTACGTAACTCAAACTCGTCGTCCACCTCTGCATAGCGTTGACTAAACTCTTGGAAAGAGAAGCTACGGTGGCGCAGAATCTGACGAGCAATGTCTCGTGTTGTTCTAATTTCAAGTGTCACTGATACCATCTCAAAAGGCGACCAGTGATTGTGTCGCATCAGATAAGCAAGCAAGCGAGGTGCTGTGTCATGCAAGTGCTGATTACTTGGATTTGATACTCTGGCAGCATAAGCTACTAGCTCTTCTGCGGTATGGCATCCAGTTGCAGCGGAAGGCTGCGATAAACTAACTAAGCTAACTTCTGACATTTAAATTCCTTATACATTTGCTAAAATAAATTGTGGAGAGGTGTACTCGTATGGATCGTACGGAGAGTTATCCTCTTTTCCAGCCTCAATAAACATATTTGTAATTGTACCATTTTCGGCAGTAAAAGCACAACGCCAGGAACGGTAGCCAAAGCCTAAGTTATCTTTATCTACTAGCATATTCATAGCTTCTGTAAAATGTCCACTACCGTCAGGAATTACTCCAATATACTCTAACTTGTTCTCTTTTGCCCACTTATTCATTACAAAGGAATCATTTACTGATACGCAGTAAATTTCATCAAAACCTTTTGCATAGAAGTCTGGGGCCATCTTTTCAAAATCGGGTAGCTGAAAGGTGCTACAAGTTGGCGTGAAAGCGCCGGGTAGGGAGAATACTAAAACTTTCTTGCCTCCAAATAAATCCCAAGTACTAACATCCTGCCAACGATAGGGATTGTCTCCTCCAATGCTTTCGTCTCGTACTCGTGTTCTAAAGATGACAGAAGGTACAATGCTAGGCACTGAATCTCTATAATTCGCTACTTCATGTTTAGCTGTAAAAATTTTCACTTTTTAGTAATCCTCGTTTCATAGTCTGCTAATTCTTCATCCCACCAGTCCGGTTTACCACGGAACTTCCACTCAGCAAAGGTACCTTTGTCAAGCATATAGTAGTTGCGGTATGACTGTATGGGCTGATCGTAATCTTTTAGTTCGTCAGGCATAGCAAGGCCGAAGGTAGTAAACCCTAGGCTTTCCATATGCTGAGGTGCGGGAAGTCGATTAATAACTTCCCAGAATGATTTGTGGTCTTTACCGTAGCGGTAGCGATACTCTTCTGCTAAAGCATGAGCATAGCAATGAGTCCACTCGAAATTATCAAGAGAGCTTCTGGCCCAAATAGTACTTGGGTGATTCTGCATAGTTGGTAGATATGGAACATAACGATCCTCCTGTGATAGTACCTTCTGATTTTTGCGATATACAGATAGTTCTGCATTTTCCTCTTTGTTAAGTTTGCGAGGAATAAAGCCGAACAGGTGGTCTATGATCACATTCGTACAGAGAATCTGTCCAGCTTCTAGTATCATTTTGACAATGTGCTTATCTACATGGTATTCTGCACATTTGTCAATATCTTCGTCTAAATAAAATAAATTCATACACTACTCCACAATTATTCATATATTATACAGCAAATAGCGAAGTAAGTCAAGAATTATCTTACACCCATCTCCTTTTTAAATATGAGTGCCGTAGCTTCATTCTCGAAATGGAATGTACACTCATATACATCGGTATAGCGTTTTCGAGTCCATTCATGATTTTCAATATTATATTTACACCAAGATATTGCTCTTGTTTCACAGTCGGTATGGACTGGAACTTCGATACCTGGCATCCATTTCATCTTGTAATCAAAACGCTCTTGTGGAGTCATTAAACTTCCTCTAGTCTTTTCATTAACCGATCAGCTCGTGCACCTACTTGACGAGCCCACAAAGAATCTAACCCTTCAGGAGCTGCTGCCGCATAGTCATGTGCTGCGATAATAGCATTGAAGTTTTTAAATTTACTTAAACGTGGGCGTCCAAGATTGAAGAGCATGTTAACCAGCACTTCTTGTACTTCACCAGGGAAAGCTTCCCATTCGTCTCCGTATAGTATAGCACACTCTGAGATTGCTGTATCAAGGTCTTTTTCAAAGCACTCTTTGACTCGTTCTTCTGATACTGGTGTTCCGACTGGCTGGCCGTGCTCTGGATCAGACTCCAATACCAAATGTCCCACGCCGAAGGTTGGGTAGCCAAGGTGATCTTCATAGATTTCATAAACTACACCTTCATCAATCTTTAATTGTTCAAAAACATTTTCTCTATTCACTTACATCTTCCTCTGTAGTAACTTTGCGATAGTACACTATTACTTCTTTCATTTCGCGTATGTATCGCTTCAGTTCTTGCATATTATATGCCATTAATTCATAATCTGATACTGACATTGCAAAGAAAGTTCCCTCACTTTGCTTATCAATTCTTTCTAGGAACTCTTCCAAATTTTTATTAGACACTACATACCAGTAGGGGTCTTTTAAGTCAATCGCTCTAGGCATCACTGGTTGAACAATGTTGCGAGGTACTGGCTTAGTTATTATCTCTACTACTGGTGGCGGCTCCTTGAACGGGTTCCAACTGCAGCCCGTTGTCAAGATCGTCAATGCCACGACTGTCGTTTTCAATACTATCGAATACATCTTTTGTACCTTTGTTTGCTCGCCTCTCTATCAGGCCAGGTTTTGCTGTCGCAAGCTTTGTTAGATTGTGCCGTTTGAATATATCAAGGTACGCATTCATCTCTTCTTGTATTTCGTTACTGCGTTTCTGTAATTCATTCAAACTTTGTGTTTGTAGGGCGAAGTCTTTTTGAAGGGATTCAATTGCTTCTTTCTGTTGAGTTGCTTGTAGTTCGTAAGCACTGTTGAGAGCTTTTAGCTCTGCGAGTTCGTTCTGTGTTGAAGTATAGTAGAAGTACCCAGATACTCCCATTGTACAAATTACTCCAATTAAGATTTGATTTAACATTTAAGTCTCCAAGATTGGGGACCCCGTAGAGTCCCCGCTCATATTACAGTTGCGCGAAAGACACAAAAGTGCCAAACATAAATGCGCTGAAAACCAAGATTTCTAAGAGTTTTGCTCTAATATCTTTTCTTAACGGGATCATGTGTGCTCCTATTCGATGCGTACTACTTTTGGTAGGTCTGCCTCAGGTACTACTTCATGCAAATCAATGCATAGCAGGCCACGTTCCATATAAGCTCGGTCAAGAATCACGTTTTCATTTACGCCAAAAGTTCTAGTGAAACACTTTCCACTCAATCCTTTATAGACATATTCCTCGCTGTCTGCAGCAGTTTGTTTATTCTTCCCTTCTACATTAAGGACTCCCTTATGTAGTTTGACTTCAATATCGCTCTTATTCCAGCCAGGTACTGCTAGCTCGATTCGATAACCGAACTCTCCGACCTTTAAAATATTGAATCTAGGGTAAGATCCGTCAAAAGCTGACATTAGATTGTGTTTATCGTTAATGAATCGGTCAAAACCAAGCATAACACGGTTTAGGTCTGCCATTTGTAATTTAGTCATAAAGTTTCTCCTTATTGATGACTTGCTGCCTTGCGGTCAGCCGATGCCTTTATCAGTACATCGTTACTTACTGGAGGTCGTCCTCCTCTTCTTCATAGTCTACCTCTAAAATACCTTGATCGATCATAAACTGAACAGTCTCTTGTATTCCTACTTTCTTACCGATAGCCCAAGCTGAGGCGCTAGCACCTATCATACAGAAGGTAAACATAGTGAACGCAGCATACATATCAATCATAAGAGGTAGTCCTTAAATCTTTGAAGTATTGTTTTAATTTGTGACTATATTATATCAAAATCACCCTCTCATGTCAAGAGTCAATTTTCTACAGACAAAGAAAAGCCCTCCGAAGAGGGCAGCGAGGGGATATGAGAAAATATAAGCAGGGCGAGCCCTGTGAGACTTACTATTGTTCTTATACTAACGAATACAAGCAGCTGGGGTATCGGCACGCTGCCTGCCGTCCCGCATGAGTCCTGCGGGAGAGGAGCTGTAGTTTTTAGGATAAAAAGAGCAAAAACCGGATACATTATAGCACCATCAACCCGTTGCGCCGTGGTATTCGCTACAGCAGTTACAGAGATACTAAAAATTATCGGCCGATTTTTTTTTTAGTACTCAGGCAGAGTAGTTACCTATTGAAAAATGATTTTTACCTCAATTTCAATATTATATATTATACAGGATTCACCAACATTTGTCAACAACTTTTTTCAACGAAGGTCACTCGAAATTTAACTCTTGACTTTGGGGGTGTTATTGTCTATAATATATACATAATTTGGAGGAAAACTATGCAATCTATTTCAAACTTTGAGAAAGTCGGAGACTTTATGGAAGCATTTGGTCAAGAAGTCAAATGCGAGCCAGAATTTCCAGACATGAAAACTCAAGAACTACGCTACAATCTTATTATCGAAGAAGTCCGCGAACTTGCTGACGGTATCACAAATAAAGATATCGTAGAAGTTGCTGATGCACTTACTGATATTCTCTATGTTGTATATGGTGCTGGTCATGCTTTTGGCATTGACCTTGATGAATGTTTCGAAGAAGTACATAATTCAAATATGAGTAAGCTGGGTGATAATGGTCGCCCTATATACCGTGAAGACGGTAAAGTAATGAAAGGCCCAAATTACTTTGAGCCTAACCTAAAAGCAGTAATCTCTTTCTAGTGAGTGATATCTTCACTCTCGTCGAATAAGTTACTTGTTTGTACTACGATTCCAATGGATGCGCAGAAATCTATAAAACTTGATATAATATCATCCGTTTCGGTAGACCTACAAGTAACTTCTACTCTCTTAACATCGTCATAGTCTTCTGTTGTTTCTCTATAGCTAAAATTGATTTCAAACTTATTCATGCTCATCCTTATACGTAACTTTCATTAGTTTTTCGTATTCTGCTTGGTCGGCGCTGCCAACAAGATTATTAAATAACGCACGCTGGCCTGGGTCCAAGTTCCAAGGGAAACTCAGATAACAGTCAGCGCAGTATTTCATGTTCAAAGAAGTAAAAAGAGCTAAGGTGCTACTTTTGCACCTTGGACATTGCTTTGTACTCACAAGCATACTCCTCTATTACAAGGACACATTTAGCCTCCTCTCTCATTAACATTTTCATACCTTCAATACGGCCTTTCTCAACTCCTGCATCTCTGCCATCGTTATAGGAAAGGAAGGAAGCACCCGCTATTATACCTAAAGTAATAAACCACATTACCAACTTAGTAACTATTGCCTCTTCTTTTGCTTCTTGTTTAGTCATCTACCTTGACCCCGCCGTTACCATCATGATTAAAGTTTACATTCCGCTCATACTCTTCTAAAAGAGCTTTTGCCTTTTCTAAGTCTAAGTTTACTCTTGTAAGCTCTTCTGCAAGCTCTTCCACTCTGTTTTCTAGGTATTTCCAGTAGCTACCAGAAGTTACTTCGTTCACCAGTGTCTCCATACATTTGCCATGATGTGCAGCTCACACAAGATGGTCATTACTATTAATAGTGTTCTTATAAAGGCGACTCTATCGGCTTCTCCTTTTTCGGAAGAAGCCTTCTCGCCTATAGCCTTAGCCCAAAGTCGCCACATAGTCTTGTACACAGGGCAACCCCGCTCCGAGGTACATCATGTTACCTTCTACATTTACAAATGTTTGTGGTACACTACGGAAAGTCTGATTCGCAACTTTCTGATAGTACATCTGGTCTTCTGTATCCATCTCGTACAAATCCAAGTAAGTGAACTTCTTACCTTTACCTTCCAGATAGTTTTTTACCTGTCCACAAACTCCGCACCCTGGTGCACCTACGATTACAAATACCATTAATTAATTACCTCTACTTTAAAGCCTTCTGCGAGTTTTTCCGCAGGGATTTTACAATTATGTGTTAAAAAGAACTCAAAACGCTCTGAATCTTCGAACACGGTTTTACGAACCTCACGAGGAAATCCATATTCTTCGAAACCAGAAATATTAATGGTATATGTGAGTTTACCAAAAACATTATCATAGTTTGCCTTGTATTTCTCTGAAGTACGGCTTACTAGCTCATCTCCAGTTACATCATTTTTAGTCGCCATCTTTCTTATGAAACTCCAATAGTAAAAATACTGCAATTGCTCCTGTAATTATTAGTACCGTGTCGTGAAATAGCTCTAGTCCCATGGTGGTTTGTCATCCTCCTGCTTTTGCAGCTTAGCGATACTACCGCTGATTTCTAACATCTTCAGTTCCATATCCTGCATCTGAAGCGTCAACTCTGTTACTTTGTCAATACATCTTTGAATCGCTTCTGCTGCATTCATATGTTCCAACCTCTCTTTCTTAAATAATATACTTGACTTCGAATACTGTCCCAGCTTCGCCCAGGTAGTCGCTCACAGATAGATTCTCCTTCATCTGCATAGTATTCCTCTAATATCGCACGTTCTTCACGAGACCAACCTCGCGACCCCGCTCCGATTTTGCTACGTTTATTCAGAATAGATTTGCGACTACGGTGAGGAAGCTCTGCACACATTTGGTCTATTGTGCGACTACTTTTGAGTATTCGAATCTCCTCTGGTTTCCATAGCATCTATATCTTTTCCTGCACTTTTAAAAGCGTACCTGATTAACATATCTTCCACATATTGGTGGACGTAATCAATATTTAGATCTGAAGGCTCTCGATTCTGAAAGCATTCATGTTGCATATTCCACCACATATCTGGGTTTATTTCCATTTCCATTAACATTACGTCAATCTTCCAGATTTTGGCTCGAATTTGTTCAATCTTCGTGTTCATCGGCCATCGACGTAGGTCTGCGACTAAAGTTTACAACTTCTCTGTTGAAGAGGTTTACCAGTTCTTGTTCCCGCTCAACCCCGCTTATTTTTCGGTATAAACGGTTCTCTTCTGAGACTGCCTCAAAGCTACGAAAGCATTTTTCAAATCGCATATCGTATACTTCCTGTAGTCCAAGAAGAATATTCATAATCGCATCTGTATGTGTAGCACTTAAATCTCTAAACTCAGAGCTGTCGCCAATGCGCTCATACAACAACTTCAAATCATCAGTTACGTGCCAGCAGCTTAGAATGTCTTGTTCCAAATCAAAAATTTTACTCATGTTTTACCCCTTTGTCACGTCGTAGTCATTCAGACGTTCCAACAGATTCTTTGCTCGTTTAACATAATCGTTTCGTTGTACGATAATCTTCTCAACACTCATTTCAGTCCAGTCATTTGCAATGTAGTGGATGAAATCGTACATATCCTCGTAGTCATTATTCATAGCAACGAGGACTTCATCGTCAAGTAGAGGACAATCGCTACTCAAAGCAGACTGCGCTTCCTCTACCATGCGTTTCCAATCTTCTAGTAGGTAGTCTTTCATTAGCCTTCTCTTTCTATATTCCAAAGACAGCGTTTTTCCTTAACTTCGGTAGTATCATTCCATGATTCGATTAAATTAACAATAAATTTTCTAAAGATACACATAGGACTTACAAACTCAGTCCTGAGAGGGCACTCAATACAGACGACCACACCGTATTGCATTTTCGCCTATTTGTACTTCTTCGAGAGGTATGGCAGCCACTTTGCTGCGTGGTCTTCTGCGTACTCGCTGAACCTTGCCACGCCTTACGCAACTATTTATCTCTAATCTTCCAACTACGCAACCTATGACTTAGTTCACGTTCAAAGTTTATCATAACATCTGAACACTCTTCGCAGAAATGTAAACGGTCTTCGTGCTTTGTACCTTCAGCAATAATAATTGAACAACCGTTACAAAGTAACGCACCACGACCACCGTTTAATTTAATCTCTGCGTATTTCATTCTATTCCTAACTCTTGTGCTTGCTTTGCCAGTTCATCTAATGCTTCTTGTGGTGTAAGGTCTTCAACTTCGCTTTGTAACTCCGCAAGTTCAGCCTTCAGACGCTTACGCTCTTTCGACAACTCCATAGCAAGATTCCGAGCCCTCGTTTGTGACGAAGCCTCCTTATATTCTTCTTGTGTTGTCGTATCATCTAATTCCATGTCTTCAATCCCAAAGTGCTTCATAATATTTTCCGAAGAGACGGAACCCATTACTCATCCTTTCATGATGCTTTTTTCTACCTTCATCGTCAGCCCATTCAAAGTGACCGCTAAGAGGTTTACCCTCTTCTCCGTCAATATACGGACCATAGTAATCGCTTTCCCAATCATCTCTGCACTTTTGTTCGAATGCCCAGATCATTTCATCCATGATCCATTCCCAACGCTTGTGCCAGTTTTCGTCTATATCCCAATCATTTTCAGTAGCAGGCGCAGATGTGCTACGAAGTTCTTCTGGAACATCTTTATCTTCAGTTTCAGGAGAGCCGTGCTTTGTCTCTTTAAGTTGCTTGAGCATGGGCAGAATGATAGGTGCAAGAGTGTGATCCATAGACCAAGTATCATACTTATCAATACGAATCTTCATCTTCTGACCAGAGATCCTGTCAAGAATTAGATTGATAGAATGATTGTATACCCACTGAAGTGTATCTTCAAGTTTGCGAAGAAATGCTTCACGCATAGGTTCGTGCTTATGAATCATCCCTTTTTGGCCATACTCAGGCCAGTCCCAACCATACTTTTTATTCATATGCTTGTCGTGGACATAACTTACCCAGCGATTACGATAAGGTCCGATGTATACTTTCATCTTACTTTCCTTCCATCACGAACATCTTCAATGTGAATAGGCGTGAAGTCGATTTGCTCAACACACACGCACTTGTGGTTCTCAGTAGGACTTGGGTTCTGGTGAATGTGACCATGCACGTTCAATGGCTGACCAGGGAAGTTCCTAAAGCGACCTTCATACATAATAGTATCATGAACTGGCACGTGTGTCAAGAGCATTCCGTGTTCTGGAAACATTCTCCACATCATAATTTTTTGAAACAGTTCGTGCTGTGCAATCCATTTGATATCGTCATGGTTGCCTACAATAAGACGTTTTGCACCATGCAGTTTCTTGAAGTTCTTGAGAAACTTATCTTTGTCACCAAAGAACAAGTCACCCAAGTGATACACAATATCGCCTGGTTTCACATAACGATTCCACTGCGTAATCATGTATTCATCCATCTGGTCTACGGTATCGAACAGTTTACCTCGAATGAGATTGCCATCAGCGTCTTTGAATTTCAGAATGTTTTCGTGACCAAAGTGCGTGTCGCTGATTAGCCAGATGTCTCTACTCATATTTAATTGCCTCATCACAAGGGTGTTGTTGATCCCAATCCCAATAGCCTAGACACTTACCATCTTCGTCATGCTCTGTGTATTCTTTACACTTGGGACACCATGCCTCGCCTTTTGTTTCTTCGTCTGCTTCGTCAATCTTTTTAGTAATATCAGCAAGAAGATTGTCAACAGTGGTCGTAATAGATTCGTGTCTTGACCAGCCACCAACGTCATACCCACCAAACTCTACATAGACTTCATCGCCGTAGGTTGGAAAACTGATATGCACACTGTAAGAACTAGTCTTCGAACAACCAGTTCTTTCCTTAAACGACTGGAATCGTTTAATCTGGTCAATCAACTCTTGCATATATCTCCATCCTTTAACCATTCTAAAACAATGCGGTCAACCATTTCATCGTCCATATCAACTTCAAATGAAATTTGAACATCTCCCATCTTATACTAAAGTAAACACTTTTTTCACTTATTTTTTGAAAAAGTGCACTCGCACGACGCACTCTCTCAAGATTGATTCCAAGATGTTGACTGCTTGGTCATTTCCAAACTTTTCATCCAAAGCATCAAAC
>Ga0102954_1000031_pt1 | contig 39878 bp, 40 predicted proteins | sample SalPonA_C_H2O_MG_FD_78511 | JGI IMG/M metagenome (GOLD analysis project Ga0102954, IMG submission 78511) | Water microbial communities from South San Francisco under conditions of wetland restoration - Salt Pond MetaG R2A_C_H2O_MG | ecosystem: Environmental > Aquatic > Non-marine Saline and... | reverse complement strand
TCTGGGATTATGCTTTTTGTGTCTTCTTCAGGTTCAGGCTGAACTGAGATCATATTGGAATAAAAGCGCAATGCTTCAAGAACTACCATTTGCATCATAGCTCTGTTTTCACTGTTTTCACTATATTCCATGAGATCTAGTACAAAGTCTGTATTAGAGCCTGGAACTCTTTTATAATATCTCTCTGTATCAGCAGCCTTAGAATAGCTTCCAGTGTATATGTTGGACATTAATAGTGTCTCCTATTGATTAAGTAAGCGTTCAAGAGTATCAGCTTCTTCCTTATCATACCTGCGCTCTACAAACCTAGGCAAGAACAATGAATATAGCTCACTATCTCTCTGCTTTATTACTTCGTTATATTTTACCGCAATGATTGCACCAGCCCAATTATCTTCTCCCCAAGAGTTGAAGATCTTAGCACGCGCTTCATCCGTAAAACCTGATACTGCCACTCGAAGTCTTCCATCGCTTGTTTCACATAATAGCGAGCCAAATAGATCTTCGTTTTTACCTGTACCTTCCAGCATAGATACGACACATAGATCAGCCTCAGCTTCTTCCTTAAGCTTAACTTGATCTCGACTAGTACCATTCTTCCAAAGTCCATCAGGTCTCTTAATAATTGTACCCTCTTCACCTGCTTTCCTCTTCTCAGCAAAGTCTTTTTGTGCTTCCTCTAACGAGTACACACAGTTGGTTTCTATAGCACGTAAATGTGAACTCTTACAGAACATGTGTATACATGTCATAAGTTCATTTATGCGCTGTTCGTATTCTCTAGGAGATTTTCCTTGCTTGGCCTCTTCATTAGAGATCATATCCCATGCAATATAGCATAGTGCAAGATTAGCGGGAATATCAGCATTAGTTTTGAGAATACTATTGAGGATACCATTTCCTGTTTTACGATCTAAAAACTTACCACCTCTCATTACAAGAAGTTCACCAGATAGTTGTACACCTTCAGGTATAGCTGACTTGATGTTTTCTTTAAGAATCTTAAATCGTTCATTATCAGGAAACACATGACCCTTACGAGTAAAGAAATCAACAGAATTATTGCATACTGCTGTAGCATACATTCCGTCCATCTTCACTTGAGAGAATACTCCACGTTCCCAAGGCCAAGTCTCAAGCTTGACATCTTTAGGCAGAGAACATCTCATGTAGGGGTGTTCTGTAAGTAACTTTGCGCCATATGCTTTGTTTACAAGCTTGACACCAATGTTAGCTTTCAGATCTTTATTTAGGATATCTACGAGTAACATGGAAGACTTAGGGGATAAATGCTTAAGTTCATAATCAACATGAGCTAAAGCTTCATTCCCTGTAAGTTTCCTTGAGTGTAGATCTCCTAGCAAATTTAGTGTTCTTTCTCCAAACACTGCACAGGCACCTTGAGGTGGCTTGACATATTCTGGAAGAACACCAAAGTTAGCGAGAGGCTCCATTGCTATTGTGATAACCCATTTAAAAGAGGCATCCTGAAGATACCTCTCTAATAGCTCACGCTTAGCATTTATGGAACTCTCTTGAGCTATGACACGAATAGCATCATAGATTTCGTCAGAGTTCATAATACTACTCCTAGAGTTTACAAGCGGCACGCTCCACCAGCACAGTCTGACATATCTAGCTCAGACATTTCTTTAGCTTCTTCATATGCCATTTTGACTTTATCGAAAGCACCTGTCTTTAGATCACGTACTTCGTAAAGTGCATATAATGCCATATCAATCTCGAATAACTCTTCAACGGTCAGGTCTACTAGCACACTTCTCTTCCTTTAGTAATAAATCATCAACTTTATCTATCGCTGAGTGATATGCTAAGCCACCCAAATCGTATCGTTCTAGGCACAGCCTAATTGCTTTTAACTCTTGCTTTGTCAGAAATAGAGCTTCCTCTATCTCCATATCTTCCCGAACTAGCGTAGTCATTTCCTTTCTTCCCATCTATTAATACAGACTCTTGTCCAGGATCTAGCTTCCAATCATTCAAAGACTTACAATCTGCACACAGACGTTTGTCTATTGATGAGAGGCTAACCAGAACTGAACTGCCACAAATACTACAAAACTTCATTTTGCTCTAACCATTGGTCATGGATGAGTATTCCATTCTGCAATATTTCATATGGTTTTGGATGATGAACAAGCCCTAACACATGAGTCCAGCACTTTGTACCTTTGTGCAATTTGTGCTTTACCATTGCTTTGCCTGTCTTTCTCAGGATACCATTAGGCTCCTTACCTTTGTTTAGGTAAAGAGCTAACTGGCAATCTAACATAAAACTGTTAGTCTCACTCATAATATTTGGAAGTCTCCATCATCTTCGTCTTCAGGAACAAAGTCCAGCGCTTCAAGGCGACCAGTCTTGTGGTTGAATCTAGCGCCTTCTACTGGTCCAGTTAGACCTGTAAAACGAGCTTTGAGTACAGCCATCTTGATCTGGTTACGCTCTACATCCTTCTCAGCATTCATGTTCCTAGCAAAAGCAATAATATCAAATGATATCTGCTTTATAGAACCAGAGTTGTGAGTTATTATGTGATTTTCTAATAGAAACCTTCCATCGGAATCCAAAGTAAACCCATAGTAATCTTGGACGTCAAGTTTGGTAACTTTAATACCTCTTTTCAAGGGATTTGTGTACCTATCTCTGTATTTCACACCTACTAGCTTCTGTGCAGTTATTGAGGATATATTTCCTGTTACAGAAACTTCCCAAATACTGCTACCATCAGAACTATAAGGAGAACTGATAATTCTAGCGTTCATTGTGCTATACAATCCAAGAGATCTCGCCAGCCTTACAACAGACTTTGCAATATCAGTATCCTTTTGATAGAATCTGAATGCATTGTCTTTCTTAGAATAACTACCATCTGTATCTAACAACCCCGCCAACAGCTCTAGCCTATCTTTCTTAGAAGAAAGCAAGTAGACCTCAGGTATGTGTTTATTATTTACAAGATTTAAATCTCTAAGCTTGGCTAACAATTCACCTCTAATTCTGGTTTCGAAGCTAAAGTATTCACGATTAATATTGCCTGGAGTTTTAACTCTTGCTCCTAACGTCATGCCCACTCGCTCTGCAATACCTAAGTTACCGGCATCCATTACTCTGAATTGGGACTTAGAACCATCTCCTATCCAAGCACCTAATGCATAAGGCGCAATAGGCAATTCTTGCTTAGGAAGTTCATATCCTTCAGAATAATGTTGTTTGCAGCGCGACTTGAAGCTTTCTGAGCGTTTAATAAAATCCTTTACAGAAATGTCAAACATTTTATTATTATGAGATAGTGTCAGCATATGATCTTCATTACAAATAAAGAAATCATTAGAAGTCTTCATCTGAATTTTATACATTTGCTGCTTACCTCTACAGAGCTTTAACACTCGCCTCTCAGAGCCATCAACACCCATAAGAGTGTCGCCAACTTTCACGTCTTCAACACATACAGACTTTCCGTCAGAAGTTAACACTTTTGTGCCATATGCCAGACAGCCTCTGATATCATCCATAGTAGGCAGCTTGCCATCTTCAAATGATTGTTTACCAGAAGGGGCTTTACGCAAGTGTGATATCAAGCCTATCCATAAGTCTGGATATTTCTTTACTAGTCTCAGCAGGTCGTTCATAATCTTGTCTTGAGCTTCAAGACCTTGCAGATTCTCAACACCTTCTGATACTAGAATAGTAACGTGGTCAACAAACAGATATTTACATCCGCTGAGTGCCATGTACTCTAGCTTGTCAATAATTGAAGTATCATTCATAGAGCCTTGATGATCTAATAAAATGACTTTTTCATTACCGAACACTTTGTCAAAACCAACACGTAATTCATCAAGTGGAATTTCTTCATCGGCTGGATTGCGATTAAGAGCCATGCCTGATAGTTTTCGTGCAGTTTCTGCGGGTGACTCTTCTAGGCTGATAACACCAATTTTATCATCAGTATCTTCAAGGACTTTCAACATGATCTCACGGAACATGGTAGATTTACCACTATTATGTGTAACAACAAAATTGCCTAACACAAAGCGGTTATTACCGTCCAATTTAAAGCCATAGAAGTCCTCCTCTTCTAGAAGCTCTATTGTGAAAGAATATCTTCTAGGGTTTTTCTTTTGAAGCCTAGTTCTAGCTTGCTTCCTAGGTAAAACGCAAGGGATTTTCTCTAGTCCCTCTCCTGAAATATAAAGCCTGAAACAATTTCCAAACTTGTTATTCTTTTGCTTACCTAGTGAAGTAGTGAAGCCTAAAGATTCTGCTAGTCTTTTGACAGACAACACGATGTGTTCTTTCTTTTGAGAAAATTCAAACACATGCCTAGTTCTGTCATAGGAACCATCAGTATCTAGAAGACCTGCTAAGAGTTCTAGTCTTTGGGATTTATGGCTGGTGAGATACTCTTCAGGTATATGTTTATTAGCAAACACATTCAAACGCTTCAGACTTTCTCTAAGCCCATAAGGACTATTCCATCTCCACTTGACCTCACTCTTTTCTAAGTGTAGACCTCTGTTTTGCATCTCGATTATGATAGCAATATCTTTGTCATGACAGGTAAAATAAGCAGAGTCAGCCGTTCCATCACCTAACCATACCCCTAAGACATAAGGGTCTATAGGAAGAGCTTTAAATTCGAGAGTTACCCCTTCAGATTTAAAGGCTTTGCTTAAATGTTTTCTTTTGGAAGACCACTTGAGATACTCTTCAACAGTTACGTCTACTATTTCATCTTGCTGTAGACCCCATCTGCCTTCATTGTTGTTGTTGACTAATGATAGCACATGAGATTTATTGCAGACAAAACTTGTATTGTCTCTGAGAGTTACTCTAGCCATTTGCTCACGACCTCTACAAAGTTCTAAAACCGTTCTGGGTGTATCATCATCACCCATTACTAGTTCTCCAACCTTGATGTCTTCTATCAATTTTATAGAGCCATCATGCATAAGCACTTCTGTACTTTTCTGCAAACAACCTGTACCGGAAATAAACAATGTTATTTCACCGCCACGCATACCTTTAAGTTTCTTGTTTACGCCATGCATACAAGCAGGATAAGGTACTGATTCTTTGGCGCTATACTCTTCAAGAGCTTGCCAGATATCTTCAGTAGCAATAATACCGTTAGGGATAAACCTAGCAGCATCGAATATAGCTGTCATTAGGTTTTCTGAACCATTGGCATTCTGCTCTGTCAATACCTCATTAGCATCTTTCTTGTGCAACTTAGTAATTAAGACTTTGTCATAGCCTATCGCCTGAGTTGCTTTTCGAACAGCTTCTTGACCAGCATCATCCTGATCAAAACATAGAATTACCTCTTTAAAAGAGCGTAACCAGCTGCGCTGTTCTATTATCGTCTTGATCATCGATGCCGATGGTATAGCCACTATAGGGTAGAATTTCTTATATCGTTTGTAGCTTGCTGTAGCTACACTCAATGCATCTATTTCACCCTCAGCGATTATGATCTTTCGACCACCCGCGTTAAACAAGTCTTGTCCAAACAAACGTTTAGAACTAGAACCTGCCCAACGAAACTCTTTTGGCAGTGCTCTTACTTTGTAAGACTCTTTCTCATAAGGATAATAGTGGGCATCAACCTCACCATTCTCATCATAGGAGACTCTTACACCGTAATGTTCACATACCTCTTTGAGTATTCCTCGCTCATTAAACCCACGTATGGGATAATTCATAATCTCTTTTAGTTCATCAAATTGCATCTTTCTGCTATTTGTGCCATTTAGAGATTTCTTAGGAATCTTCGGTTTTATTACAGCAGCACCTTCAATCAATCGCCCATTCTCAACAGAAATTCCTTTGGCTTGCAAAATCTTTGGTTTGAAGAATGTTGTACAGGAGTAGCAATAGCCATCTCCTCTCTCGTACACAGCCATAGCATCCGAAGATGTACAAGCAATACACGGTAGTTTAGCGATTTCTGGATTAGCCATTTGTATTATTCCTCGCGGCTATTCCACCTAAAAAGGCAGACACGATTACAATACCAATATAGTGGTCTAATGTAAGGCTATTTGATACAAAGGCATTGTATGCCTCTACAATAATCATCACAGAGGCGGCAATAGCAGCTACACCACAAACAATCAGTACAATGTTTCGCATTTAAATCTCCCAATTTATTATCTTTTGTAACCTTGAAATATGATCGGACGTTATTTCTTCAGTTACCTTCCATGATATTTTATCTATGCGTGTATTCATCCATACATCAGTGGTAACAGCGTGGACATGACAGAGAGACCAAGTCTCAGCGTATGCTAGGCTACCCTTGGAGTTGTACTCCGCAACACAAAAGAACTCAAGTTTGTCTTTTCCTTTAGTCTTCACTAATTCCTTGACTAACTTAGACGACGATTGATAAACTCTCCAATTAGACTCTTTACCTTTCGTCTTGCCTTTCATGACTCTATAGAGCTTTTTACCCAAATAGAGCTTTTTTGTAGTAGGGTCTCTAATAAGATAGATAAACCCTACTGCATTACCCATTTGTTTTGGGTATTGCCAGTGACCATTATGCGACTGCGGTTTGGACGGTCGTCTCTTGATTGGTTTGGACTTTGTTTTTCCTGGCACCTTTGGTGTCTTCACAAGCAGCTAACTCCTGACTAACAACCCAATCGCTGACAGTGAAGTAGTCATTTTCTGCTTTTTGAATGTGTATGAGTTTCCCGTTTGCTAAGAGATATTGTTTCCAATCGTCTCCGTGTTTCTCTATATACATAGAGACTACAACCTCTTGGCAGTGTCTTTCGTTTACACATCCCTCAAGTGCTTTAAGAGCTTTTACTGGCCCAACGTTCTTTAATCCAGGAATATTATCTGTACTATCGCCTTGCAGCAATTGAGCATAATAATGAATCATGGCATCATATTCAGACATCTCCATAAACACTTCCTTCTTTATATTCCAATGTTTGCCTGGAATGCATAGAAGGTCTTTGTCTATCGATGCTATCACATAAGGCTTTTTGTAAAATTTGCTTTCTTCTGCCCAGATACGGATATAATCATCAGCTTCTTTTCCATAGGCTTCGATAGCAAACCCTCTCTCAACACACTTTCTGCGTACAATGTCTATCAGCGGATTATGGATTCTCCATGTGTTCCTTTTTCCCTTGTAATCAGAATAGATGTCATCTCTATAATTCACTGGTGATTTTATAGCCATGAGCATCTCTGAGGCAAAGGTTACTTCACTGATATCCCTCAGTATTGCAAGCAGATTTTGCCAACATTGATTCAAGAGAGCTGTATCTTCCTCAAGAGGATAGTACTCGGGTATTTCAGTAATACCCTTTAGATCTTCTCGATTATATCTACCTGTCTCTTCAAATTCTGTGAGTTTTTCTTTCCACGGATCCCCACAGGCCATGTGTACAACAACATCACCGTCTACTATTAAAGTGGTCATATGTAATCTCCCGTACTACCCACTTTATGCTACTTTTACGCTTGTAGATTATAGCAAGTATTGGTGGAAACTCTTCAAGACTTGTTGCTGCAAACTCACTTCTATTTAGAGTCATAAACTCAGAAACATCAGGATAAAGCGCCGGATCTTCTAGAACCCACTTAATTTCATCTCTGTTTCTCAAGTTAATGCCTAATTCAATCTCGTCCACAGGCATTTGACTGAAGTCATGCCTAGTCATTGATTCCTGAACTGACTTTTTGTAAGCCGAACGACTTCGACCTCTTACATTTGTCATGTACTTTTCCTTTTTAGTACAATATGTTATTTCTACAAAAGTTAGTGAGTTTCATACCAATTATCGCCTATTCTACCATCACCGTCCATGATCTCTACTCCAAATAGCTTTGGACCATCTTGAAAAGCTTTGACACCTAGCTCTAAGGCTCTCTCAGCATGTTCTTCAGGAACCATTATTTGAAACTCATCGTGCATGAAGATACAAGGTTTATAAGGAATTTCTTCCTCTTCTAACCATTGCATCATGAGCATTGTAGCAGCACCACAGGTTGCTTTCTCCGCAGATTGTAACAGATATACAAGTAATTTGTGATAAGAGTCTACATAAATTCTAATACCCGCTAATGACGGTATATAGCCTTCAGTAGGACTGTCCTGTCTAGTTTTACTGTATATCTTGTCTAACTTCTCTAGGAGATTCTTAAATCCAGGTACAGCAGCTGTAAAGCCTTTCTTCATTTGGTTGCCTTTCTTTTGGTTTTGATTACCAAAGATATAACTCCAGAGTTTAGCACCAGAAGCACCGAACAAGAAAGCATAAAGAATGCGCTTGGCTTGAGATCGACTAACAGTATAGTCTATCTTCATGGCCTGTATCACTTCAGTTAGCTTTTCAGCATTGTATACGTGGATATCGCCATTAATCAGGATGTCAGTGAACTCCTCATCTTTCAGATAATGAGCCAGACCACGAGCCTGATTACCAGCAGAGTCACAACCTACTATCTTCCAGCCCTCATCAGCCTTGAATAGCTTACGCATTTCAACACCATACATAGAGTCAGTAGATGGTACGTTTACAATAATACGATGTCTAGATCGCATTGAAGGTGTGCCTATTGGGAAACAGTCACCATGTAATCTTCCTTCTTTGTCTACGTTCTCTAGCCATGTTCTTACGATAGCATGTCTAGATTTTATAGTCAAATAATCAAGATATAATTTACCGTCACTGCCTAGAAACTCTAGACTGTCTTCAGTGATCTTAGGAGAAGTTTTCTCCATAGAACCGTCTAAAGGATTTCTCTTGAGATTCCACTCAGTAGGTTCCCAACCATTACGGTACAAGAAGATCTTTACATCATGTACAGAACTTAGCTTTAGAGGTAAGCACTCTACTCGACAATACTCTCCTTCTACCAACCTATCGTCATCTAGCCAAGACTCAGGATCTATATCAAACCATTTAGCGGTATGATGATCATAACATCCAGACTTAGTTACTTTAGGCTTTTTGACAGCTACAACATCTTTTACCTTGTCCTTAGGTACGACTTTGACACCTAGCTTCTTTTCTAGTTCGTCTTCTGTTGATTCAAGCTTTTCTGTAAGCTCTGTAAATAGCTCTTCAGCAGCATGAACATCAAAAGGCCAACCTTCATAAGCAGATCTGGCACAAAATCTAGCTACGGCATGTTCTACTTTTAAATAGGTTGATACAGACTCTTTCAGTCCGATCATTCGCTTAGCTTCCTTGACAAGATGATCATAAACCAAGTGGTTAAGATCTACGTCTCGCTCACAATAGACTAGCATTTCTTTAGAGTAATGGCTGAACTCATGGAATGAGATCTTCTCTAACCCTAAGTGTTGACCCCAAGCATCTAGACTGTGACCCTCCATACCGAATCTTCTGTAATCTAGAACTTGACTCATTACAAGCGTATCATGGATATTAGTAGAAACCGAAGGCTTCCATCCAAATAATTTCTCTAGTGCTAGTAAGTCGAATCCAATAATATTGTGTCCAACTAGTAGCGTAGCTTCAGACATCATTTTTTGCCAGCCAAGATCACCTTCTAAGAAGTAATGTTTCTCACCTGTTTTAATGTCTTTCAAATACACAATCCAACATCTAGAGCACTTATCTAAGAGATTATCAGTCTCTATATCAAAGATAAATTTAGACATATGTGCCTCTATAGTTAATTATGAAAGTCCCTTTTGGCATACAGCGGGACTAGACTGTGTGGAAAATATCTGGGACCAGCAGACATTTATGCCAATCTACATATTGAGAATGAAAGGTATATCATCTATACGTATAGGCTTATTATCATTCTTTTCATAAGCTATTAAGAAATCTAGATACCATCGAGCCTTCATCAACTCTTGTACTGAATTATCTTTACCACCATTACGGTCTAAGTACTTACGGACTTGAAATTCAACACAAGCTTTGAATATTACAGGACTACGATACTTACCTTCATACTGTTTGGCTTCTAACCACTGAAGTTCTTCAACTTGACCATTGCCACCAAAGTAGCTCTTGTAGTGATCAGGGTCTACATGCTCTGCAACAGTTTTCTCTTTCTTCATAACAGGAATATCCTCTAAGGCTTCACGCATTCGAGAGGTAGACATCTCCATTTGAGATATCCATTCTTCATACATATCAGCACTGGTGAAGTAAGAAGTCCCTGTTTTGGTTGTCGCACTTACACGATAACCCTCATCAAAGACGTCTTTAAAGCTACCATATTTCATCTTATTAATGAAATCCCAAAGGAAAGGATCTTCTGTATCATGTACCCTTTTATTAGTATCTTGTTCGCTAATAGTAATTTTCATTATATCAATCCTCAGGTAAAGGGATACCCTAAGATATCCCTTGTTAATGTATTAATTAAAATGTATTAATTAAAATACATCATCGTCATCATCTAAGTCAAGATCGTCTAAATCTGGTGACTTAGGCTTAGGTGGTGCCTTTGCTGGCTCACCATTTGCATTGATAACTTTACCTTTCGTAACCTGAAAGTCATCTTCAGGATCACGTTCTACAGGCTCATAGACTACATGCTCAGTGATTTGTACTGCTTGTAACATGCTTACAGTACTGCCATCATAAGTAGACTCATATTGGTATACACGAATATTACCTTTACTGCCGTTGCCTATGGTACGTGGATCTAGCTCGTCTAACTTGTGATCTACTACTTTCGGTGCGTTAGCAGAACTTCCATCACGTTTCTTTGAACGTTTACGGAGATTACACGCAAAGTAGGGTTCACCTTCGTCTGGCATTACAGGTTTTACACGTAGACTTAATGCCTTCCAACGCTTCATCTCTTCCTTGTCAGTAGTACGTAGCTGTACTTCCCAAGTAGGATTCTCTTTGTTGAATTTAGAGTTTGGACGCTTAGGGTCTAAACGCGGGTACCAGATTTCAGCATTTTCAATTTTCATAGTTATTTGTTTCCTATTTAATGTTTCCTAATCCCAGTATGTGGGTTAATTTAACGGGTTTGAGTGCCTTTACTTTTTAGAATTAAAGCAGAGTCATTTGGAATAACATAGTAAACTCCGCAGCCATCATCAGATAGTATACGTAGTTTTACTGTAGCTTTGCCATCTTTTGACGTTTCCATAAACTCATATATGTCATTAGAAAGAAACATATCAACTTCGTTTGTAGCCGTGGCTACTTCAATTCGACAGATTTCTTTCATCGACATATCATATTCTTCAAGCACAGGCTTGACATATTCTTCATAAACGGTCATTGCTACATCAGAGATTAAGCTATTCTCGTTTACGATCTCCTCAAGTGTACTATAGATCCTCATGAGAAACAATACTCCGAGTCTATTACTTTAATGATATTCAGATTACCTCTCTTAATGTCTGCATTAGACATATTGATGTTTTGCAGTATAGATGTCAAAGGGTCATGTGCATACAAGCGTGCAAATGTTTCTCTAACAGTTATATACAGATCAGGCATATCAGCTAACAGACACCCAAAGGAATCGTGAATAGTTGTAACAGGATAGTCTGCTGCACATACAGTCATCACTAAGTGAGCTGCATCCAAACTATGTATGATGTTCGGTGCTGCACCTTGTGACTGTTTGTACTTAGACGGTTGCAAATGCTCTATGTAAGCTACCTTCAGCTGAAGAGTATTCTTATCATAGCCTGTATTCAAGACTTTACCAGATGGTGGGCCATAGGGTACCCAAGTCTTCTTTACAACACCTTCTACGTAGTATTGCTCTACTGGAAAGTTAGTCACTGGAACAGTCCACTTAAGGAATTCACCCTTAGCTTCTTTCTTCCTACCAGCTTCCTCGAATGTAGACAATAGACGCATAGGTCTTTGTAGACAGTCCTCACATATCTTGAATAGCTCACGACCAGCATAAGCACCCCAAATATGCTCCATGTAATTGAGAAGATCAATACCATGTTTGCGACTATCAGTTATGACTTGTTCACCTAGACCATACGGTTTAGCACCATAAGGAAGTGTCATTACACCGCGTTTTACAACTTTGCGTTGATGCTTGGCATCTTTAACACGTAGCCAGAATACAGGAGCAGCTGCCCTGATTACAGACTTATACTGCGCTTTAAACTCTTTGAGCTGATCAACAAGTTCTTTCCTTTCATCTGATTTAGGCTCTGTCAAAGATATTTGCATCTTAAGACCTATCAAAGAGTCAATAACCCTGTTAGCACTCTTCAGAGCTTTAGGTGTCATCTTAGCCACCTCTTTTCCTAGGTGATCCCATAGATGTCCTGCGACATACATATAGAGATCTCCTGGAAGATCAGATGGCAATAGATTAACTAAAGGCGCAGTTATCTCATCTAACGTTAATGCAGACAAATGCTGACTGCCGTTAGTAGTCCCGTCTATATAGGCTTCCAGCCCACTGACGTAAGAGTAGTCATCAGGATCTTCGATCATTGTTTGCCAATCACGAAGATTCTTAAACTCTAAACAAGCAGCCAGAAATTGCCACGGTTTATCTGCTTCCATCCAGCCTTGATTCTCTTTAGGATCTTGTGCATAGGACATGATAATATCTTCATTATTCAATGTCCACTCTGCACGATCATCAAGAGGAATCTTATCAGTCTTTGCACCATCTTCACGACCGGCATCACCAGCCCAATTAGATGCAATACTGACACATAGCCAGTAGAAACCCTTCTCTCCTATAGGCTTCTTATCTGCTCGTATTAGAAGACCTTTTGCAAGGTCACTACCCTGTTCATTCAAATATGCTGTAGAGCAGTACTTACGACCACGAAAATCGTAAGTATAAAGATGATAGAAAGTATCATACAAGAAGCGTGTAGCTATGCTTGTAATTGCTTTTGTCTCTCTCATCTTTGTTGCTCTAGCTTCAGCACTGTGTGCATTCCAGATATCTGAAAACGCCAATGCCTTGTACTTGAATGCCCATAGATGTATAGAATACACCTCATGGTTTATTTGCCAACCTACCTCTTGAGCACGGTTGACTGCTTCAAACATGAGAGGCTGATCCTTTATGTTTATTTTCTTCTTAATGTCTTCACTAAGAGTTTTTACAAGGCTCACACCTGTCTCATGCTTGAAGCTTTCCCAAGGCGCATAAGGCTTTAGGTTAGGAAGTTTTTCAATTGTACTGGATGGTACAGTTGTCCATAATTTACATATCTCTTCGTCTTTTAATACGTTTATAACATAAGCAGCATGTTTTCTAATACTTGGCCCAAGCACTACTTGTAGAAGCTTTGTTTCTTCAAACGAGTAAATAACGTAGGCTCCAGTTTTTGCCGCAATAGATGAATTCTGTTTCATTTTCAAAGATTGCATCATCTTGCGACCTATTGCACAAATTACTTCAGTTAAGAAGATATGTGGAATAGTTGTGTTTCTCTTAGGTCTAGTGTAAAGATACACTATGCTTATTATGTCGTTAATGTGATCATTGAAGTCTAGATCTATGAGATATCGCAGCTGACTGCGACTTGGTATCTCACTTTTTCTATTTTCCAAACTTTCCAGTATTGCTTGCTTCATGAGCGTTACCTTGTTATTGATCTATAACCGATATAGAGTAGTATTATAACAAGCCCATATCGAATTGCCAACATTACAACAAGTGCTCCTATAAAAACTTCTGTAAAGCTTTTTAGAGTCTTGTATTTCTTCATTAACTAGTGTTCATTTCGCTGTCTCCTGCTAGTAATAGGCGTTAATGTTAAGAGCCAAGATTGTTAGAATTTGAAAAAAAAATAATGAATTAAAAAAGCCTCCCCGAAGGGAGGCTGTCATTTTAATTATTTTTCTTACTTTTTCTAGCAAACACAGATTCTAATACAAAGTTTAGAATTGCGAAACCTATGCCGATTGCCACAATCGCTGATACCGATTGTGCTGTCAAGATTACATTGCCAAATATAGGCTTAGACATTAGAATGATAACAAGAGCTGCTATGCCGGACATTAATATGCCTCTTGCAATTGCATCTGTTAATCTTTCAAACAACGTTGGTGCAGGTTTTCTTGCCTCCTCTTCAATAGCTTTTAATACAGTTTCAAGTTTTGCCTTTTCTGAATCATTTAATGCTGACATGATTAGTTCCTCTTGCCTTTCTTTTTGCCATTTTTAATGACGAATCTTTTATCTTTTGACATAACAAATATTAAATAAAATAGCCAAATTGTAAATAGAGTTCCCATAAAATAAAAGGGGCCGTAGCCCCTCCTCCTCAGTGCTTTGTTGCTTTAGCAGCAGTCATAGCAGCTTTTACTGCTATTTCTTTCTGCTCGTCAAAACTCTTTTTCACGGCGTATACGCGTAGTATAGACCCTGAAATAAAGTAAGCAATACCAGACAAAATGAACAACCAAACAACAATGTTACTAAGCATAATATTTCTCCTCATGTTTGCTTATCATATAAGATACCGCTTTTTCCGCAGTTTTCTTATGATTCTTTTGTGATAAAATCCCAAATAGCATCTGATCTCTTACCTTGCTGCTTCATATGACGAGCACGAACATATAGATCTACATCCACATCTTCGATCTGATCAAGGACTTCCATAGGGTTATCTTTTTTGGTTAATGTTACTGTCCAGTATAAGCGTTTGTTTCGCACTGGTGCCTGAAAGTGTACAGCGGTTTCAAATATGGTCATCATAGCGTTTCTCCTAAAAGTTATAGCTTCTTCTATCTCTTTTATTTCAGCTTTCAATCCTTTAATAGTCGATTTTTCAATATTTACTTTCATAATATGTCTCCTTTAGAACAGAAATGTCATAATGATACCGAATACGGTAACTACTACGACTATTACTGTTACAGTTTCCTCGATTATTAATTTAGCTTTATCTTCTTTAGATAAAACAGGTTTATTCAGCTTAGCGATAAGTTTACGGTCTTGCTTGTTCATAGCCATCTCCCCCGAGACTTAATTTTAAAGGAGTCCTATTAGGACTCCCAAGTGTATAGCTCTAAGCTACCCTCGTAAACCACAATCATCTCAGGTCTGTCAAAGACATCTCCGAATTGAAGAGCTTCCACAAAAGCCTGAGCCTCATGTAGTTCATTAAAGAACTTAGAGCCACACGGTAAATCAACATCATCGTATACGAGAACTTCGTACATAAGTCACCCCCTAATGGTATTGTTTTGTCTTTCATATAAGATACCGCTTTTTCCGCAGTTCCACGGAGAACAAATCTCTGGGATTTTTGGGTTGGGCTGTACCTTCGGTTGAATACATCCGAAAAATTGCAGAGGTGACCACTCTGGGCGAAATAAAGCCCCAACCGAAGTCGGGGCGTTTTTGAAACAGGCCTAGAATGGCATCAAATTGATTCCAGCAGCTTGAAGCTTAGCAATCACATCATCATAGAGAGATGGTGTTGCAAAATCGTAGTTTCCAGTCAAGCTTACTTTGTAAGTTGGACCAGACTTTACAATATCGTCTGTGATAATTTCTGAAGTTGAAACTTCAATTACTGAATTGTTGGATTCAGAAGAATAAGATATGCTGTTTATTTCCATTTAATTATCCTGTAAATTTACCGGCAACTATGTCAAGCGTATAATTAAAGTTATAGCGATATTTTGAAAAGAGTCCGTCATCTGAGATAAATTGATTAAAGTACTGTGTCTGAGCCGTGTAGGTAGGACTATAAATAATCTCTTTATAACTGTTCCAGCCAGGATTTCCTGTCTTTCTTTCAGTAACAATCGTGTCACCTTTCACAACTCTACGCCTAAGAATAATATCATTATTAGAGTCTATGTAAAGATCCATATGATATATTATGGATAGATACGCTCTAACATCGCCTGAGTCGAATACATAATCATTATAAGGCACAATGTTTGGAAGTATAACAGGTGCAACTATATAACTTCCTGTCATTGTACCTCTTCGAGTTCCACTAGCATCTGTAATCGATATTGTTGCTGTTACAAAGTCGGGTCTAACACTGTAGTTAGTGCCAAAGGTTCCCAATTTAATCGTGTAATCGTAGTCAATAGTTCCTACAGTACCGTAGGCGTAATATCCAAGAGTATTTAAATACAGGTATGTTTGCACATATCCCGAGGCAGAGTGTGATTTTTTATAGATAGGTACAGGATATTGTTTATTAAGGTCAAACTTTATATTGCCATTGGCATCTCTTATCGATATGTCGGTTGGAGATAGCGTTGTGTTAGCCATTATCTCTCCCCGGCTCTATAAATAGTAGGGGTAATAACATCAGTTATTGTTCCTATTTTTTCAGAATTCCCTAATCCATCTTTCCAGCTAGCCGCTAAATATCTAGGACGGTCATCTGAAGAAGGCGCGTCTATCCATCGATAAACGTAACTATACAATCCTGTTTTTAACAGTCTGTCATCAGTAAACAGCGCACCACCGCTAGTTGCCTTAAACATTATGCGTCTATTTGAGTCAAAACGACCCTCTGCAAAAGTAACTCTTCCTGGCTCTACTCTTAGCAACTTTCCAGGATCTGTAGCAGTTATAGCACTAAACAGACGAAAAGCTGTAAAAGAAAGATTGTAAGTTATTGCTGGCAAATCGTCTTCATATAAGAAACATCGACTTGTTATTATCAATTCACTCGTAGAAGGATAGATATCTATCAATCTAAAAGAATTACCTACACGCTGTATAGGGAAAGATGCTGCAATATTTCCTCCATCGCCTCTCGTTATTACACAAAAATCAGATGGATATGTATTAAAATTTAAGCCAATAAATTGAGTATCGGTTTGCACTGTAGGGATATAGAGAACTGTGCTTGATTTTTTAGAACTTACAGTATAAGAAACTCTATTGCCTTTTGGAAAGGTAACATTACCTGAGATGTTACCGATACTGACAAAATTATCAAAATCTGAATGAAATTTAAAGTCAGAAATATTCCCAATAGGGTCTGAGAGTTTGTCATTATCTGTCGAATTCTGAACAAACATCTGTCTCTTTCCGTTGAAGTCTCCTGCAACAAATCGAGCCATTGTTAAATATCCTTGTGTCTAAAATACCCTACAGCCCAACGAAGATATGCAGGTCTAAAAACTTCTTCACAGCTTATTTCAGGTGACATGTGATGTGCAATCTTTCCATCTCCAACATATACAGCGGTATGATTGATTACTTGAGAATTAATCTTCATGGCAATTACATCTCCAGCTTGTAAAGGGGCTTGGACTCTTTCAAAACCTGCCTCTTCAATGCTATCCTTGTAATAGTCCTTTCCATCCAGCCACCACTGATCCTCATAGGCTTTTGTAGGAAGCTCTGTGTTATAAATCTGACGATAATAGTCTTGAAGAAAAGTATAACAATCAAACAAGCCATGGATAAAAGGACGATCAAATAAGCCTGGATTTTCCAAATAAGCATCATCAATATCCCAAAATAATTGTCCTTCATCTAGCACAATTGCAAACTTTTCTAGTTTAGGACGTTTAGCTTGAGGAGGCAAAAGCAGAGCTCCATTTTGAGGATCTTCTACTAAAGCGGCGTTGTACCGCCTATTGTGATTCAACTTTTCTATTTGAAGAGAAAGTCTTTTATCAATCGATACTTTTACTCGCATAATATCACCTTATGTGCTTATTGATATGTATTTCTGATTTAAATCTATTACAAATTTACTATCACTTGATTTTAGAAGACCTGCTGTTATTACACCTAAGTTGCTTACGCCTGTTACAGACAAACTATCTGCATTTAAATAGGATGCTGTGACTGTTCCGCTTACTAGCAAATTGCCATCAATAAATTCTGCTTGAACAGACCAAGAAGATCCACTATAAATCCAAGCTTTTACAGCTGTGCCTGCACCTGATATAATAAATATATCATTAGTTACTGGCCCAGCAGCTAGTATATTATTTTTAAACAACGTAGTAATACTAGATGAAGAATAAGAATTTAGTGTTGCTTGACTTTCAGAGTTTGACATTCTCCACCAGCCAGCACCCCTAGCACCTTGAGACCCTGGATCACCCGTATCGCCTTTCTCACCATCAACACCTTGAAGACTTTTGACTACCGTAAATACTTTAACAATATCAGGATAGTTAGCTCTAGTGCCTGTAATTGTTACAATACCGCCAGGAACTGCATTAGTCAATGCTGTCAGTGATAAAGAGTTTGCTGTGAGTGTTGAAGTTACACCTGAGCCGTCAACCTTTACAAAACTGTATTCACTAGTAGCATCTTGAGAGCCTTCAAAGACATAAATTGCAGTATTTGCGCCTGTATAAGAGAGAACAGTTCCGTCAGCTGATGCAGGGACAGCTTGCACTTCGTTACTCAAGATGGCATTTATTGTCGTGTCTCCGTCCCTTAATTTAACTATTGTTATGGTGTCGGTAACTCCATCATAACTAAGTGTTACAGACGCTGTAGTTGAGGTCATGTCATTGTAGTATACTTTACGAATCAGACCTTCGGTTGTTAAAGTACAACCAGTAGACGACCATACAGGAGTAGATCCCCCAGGGACATTCAGAGAAACATCTGTAAAGGTGATTGCAGCAATATCTGCATTATTATTTAGATCTATTCTAAAGGCTCTATAATCTGAGTCTAAGCGAGTCAGAATAGGCGGGACTGCATCAATACCACTCTTAACCATTTGAACAGGATTTGTCCAAGTTAAAGTACTATCTACCGTTTTGAACTTATCAACAAATGCAATAGCTTCTGAACGATACACGATTTTAGTAGGATCGGTATTGTTAGGAAAACTTGCCAGCCAGCCAGTTGGAGGTGTAATAACTCTTGTAGAAAAATCATAACTACCGCCTACAGGTGTATTAGGAACTGTGTTTGAGATCAAATATATGACACAAGTGAAGCTAGATGATCCAGGAACACCTTCAGATGTCTCTATTAGATAAAAGTTTCTAACAAGATTTATTATCTTAGAATCATTTGTCGCAAGTTCTTCACTTGTTGGGTTTATTTGAAAATTGACAGCTAGACTGGTTTGTTCAAATAGTTCAGTAGACTCTTGATCTAAAGTAATATTAAGTGTAGCTACATTATCTGTAACTGTTATATCATAACTACCTTGAGAGTTGGCTAAATTCCCACTAATACTACTTGTAATTCGCCAGTTATATGCGGGTATGACAGTAGGGTTTACTTCTGCAAGATATTCAGCGGTATCTGCTCCAATTCTAACAGAAAATGTCTCTGTAGGTGTTATTGGCAGGGTAGCACCTGTTTCCAAATTTCGATTTATTAGAATATTTTGATTACTTATGTCAACATAAAGCGAAGCAAGCAGCATGGATGCTGTAACAAAAGTCTCTTGAGTAGCTCCTGACCAAGGTGTCAATTGCCCTAATCGAGTTCTAGCACGAACACGAAAAGTATAGCCAGCAAGATAGGTAGGACTATAGATAAATGACAATGTGCCGTTATCTGACATGCTGTCAAGTACAGTACCTACAACACTATATACAGTAGATGCACCTATAAGGACACCTGCTTCAATTACATAATCATGCACTCTAAAGTCATCTACAACAGACCAAGTTAATTTGATACTATTAAATACCCCATCCGGATTTGGCAATACATTTGCATTAAGACCAGAAGGAGCTAGTAGTTCAAAGTCAAATGTAGGATAATTCGTTACAGAGTCAACTGCAGTTGAATTCCAGAAAAATACACTAGAATCGTAGTATACAGCCTCAACCTCTATACTAAAATCATCTTTCATATTCATAGATACTATTCTAATATAGGCATCTATGTCATTTCTTTCACTGTTAAGTCTTACAATATCTCCAGGCTCAAAGCTAAGTAATTCGTGAGACATTGTAAATGAGTATACTGGAAGTCTAGACTCGTTTACAGATGCCCTTGCATAAGCTTCTGCTTGGAATATATTGTTAATACCGTTTATTGTAAGATCAGAAGATAGCTTTAAGCCATAATCTTGCGACAAGTAAGAGCCGTTTTCATATTCAAAAGAGTCTGATGCAAAGTCTTTAGAAACATTAGGGTAGTTTACTTTTACAGAGTTAAAACGCTCATTTGTATCTTGTTGAGAAAACTTGACATCTGAGATGAGGTATTCATCTGTTATTTCTCCAACAGACAGTGTAGATTCATCTTTTGGAGTTACAAGGCCAGGATCTGGTATAGAAATCTTTAACTTACCTTCCGTAGTCCTTATAAATATAGCTCCAGGGATTGTGTCTAATATACTTGCAATATTATCTAAGTGAGAAACATCTGGATATATTGCACCATGGAATTCATGTCTAAGTAAGTCTCTGTTGAGTCCTAAGAAACCATCTGTAGTTGCATTTGCCTTAACTACTTGTGCAGCAATAGCTCTTGCGTTTGCAAAAGATTCTATATCGATGTCATTTAATGTAAGCTCTGCTCCGTAATCGGTGTCTAAAAGATAGTCTAGCAAAACTTCAATTGCATTAAAGCTGTATGACTTTGTTGTAAGGTATGTACTTCCTGAGAATGTTCTTATCTTTCGGCCTCTTAACAGGTAGCTTGTGCTCGGCTTGCCTGAAAATTGAGGCTCATCTCGATTCATTCTGAAAAATTCTGTTGCATAAGCTAATTCATCGAAAGTTGCAGTAGACTCTCTGTTTAAATTTGATGAATTGTTTTTAACACCGCCAGATAGGCTTATATAACTCTTTACCCAGTCTATAAACTTACTATCAGCATAACTGTAGCTATCAAGCTCCATGTGGACAACGTCTGTTATGCTACCTGCGCTAAGCACTGACTGAAGTACTAACAGTTCGTTTTTAGATCCTGTAAAACCCGAAAGAGTACCTAATATAACCTCGGTGCTATTTGGGCTAGGACTATCAAAGCTGTTACTTACACTAGTATATACATTTGTTGAGTCTACCCGTGTCTCACCGTATAAAAGAGGGATAGGTAAATTACTTCCTGAAATTCTTACATTTCGAGTAGCTGCGGAATCTTTGGCTGCCTCTGCAGCTCTTGCTTGTTGCTCCTTAAGCTTCTTTGCCTGATTCCGTTGATATACAACAGAAGCTATAAAGGTCACAACCTGAAATATCGTTAACGGATCACCCATTATGAACTACCCCATTTTAATGTAACTTCATTTGTCGAGTCATAAGCTAAATTCATAGATGTATCATTTGGAAACAAATTCTGTCTGCTTTGCTGTGAAGTAGTAATATTCGTAATATGCTTCAATTTAGCAAATTGACCACTACAAGAAATATTTACAATTGGAGAATCATCTGAAATCTCCCAAGAGACATTGTTAATTATACCTTTGTACACATGCAGGTAAACAGGGTATATGCCACCTGTTGTAATATCTATAAAGCCAGCCATTACTTCAACGGGTGCCGCAATAGCTTCAATCAAAGCAACCCTGTATGCATTATCTGGGTCTAGTACTGATATGTTGAATATATCCCGAGATAATTCGGATGACGAACCTGGAGGTGTAACTGACAGAAGACCTCCTGAAGCACTATATGTTTCGCTATTGTAAGTAACATCATAAGAATTATCTGTTACCTTTATTGTCAAAGCATCTGTAGAGATCTTTACAGTTACGAATGTAGATACAACGCCTTGTTGTATCAAGGACAAAAGTCCTGAATCTATTTGAAGCATTTTGTATTCAACCTGTAAACTGTAGAGTAATGATCGCCACTACGGAGATTAGTTACTCTTTTAAAATTAAGCATTGAAACAAACTTATGTAGTTTCTTATCATCGAAAGGAATAACGCAAAAGACAGTAGGATAACTATTTTCTTTAGCCAATTGTTTGGCAGTAGCAAGGAGTTCCCTCTTGACAGAGGGACTCCAAGCATATACCAAGCAATGTATGTTATACCTGCCTTTTTTGTCTAAATCCCAATATATCTTAAAATTGCTATTAGACATTTTCTACAAATTTTAAAGAAGCTTCTTGAACAATACCACCACTATAGTTGAAAACAGCATTGTCAACTTCATTGAAGACAAGCGCCTTTACATCTTCAATTTCTACTTTGGTTGCAGCTGAGATAGTTGTCTGTAATGGTGGACTTATATTCAAAGTACCAATATAGGAACCGCTAGAGTATTCACCCTCAACAGCCTCTGTCACAGAATACAACTTATCGCTACCTTCAAAAGTTATGAAACGCCCTGCAGGGATATTAAATGGGAAGTTAGAAGAAATTGCCAGAGCAGACACTCCTCTATTTTGAGAATTACTTACAGAGATGTTGCTGCCTAATATGCTTTTTTCAGTATATAGATGCTGAGGGACATCTATATAAAAAGGTAGATCCAAAGAATATTTCATATAGTGAGCCATAAGGTCGCTATTTAAAGAGTCATCTTTGCCACCCTTTACAGTAATAACAAATTCAAAACGTTGGGCAGCCTTCCTGACTGCCTTTCGTTTTAAGTTAATACTGTCTGACAAAAGCACAGACTCCTTAGAAGTGACACTCAATGGAGTTAGGTACTGATATTTATCAAACAGTTTTGGCATTTAGAGTATCCTCTTTTCTCTGAAGCTACCATGAACCATGTTAGCAATTTCATTAGACATGCCCAAGACTTCTCTACGAGTCTGTTTTGAGATATCTCCTGTAATATTAATATTAACTACAACATTTTCAGAAGAGCTTTCCGATTTTTCTGGAGCAATGTTAGCAAGACTGCTTGAGTAGCCAACCATACCACCCTCTGCAAATTTAGGCAAAGCACCACGATTGATCTGCTCAAGTAGAGGTAGCCAAGCCTTTGTTGCCTTAGAATTTATTACAAATTCACCATTAGACAACATAGCCATAATACTATCAGAAGTGGCTGAACCTGGACCTCTTACGTAACCGCCTGTAGCAAGGCCTGAAATACCAAATGCAGTGTCTAATGCCGCACCTCCAGTCATGGCACCACCGCCACCGCCTCCAAAGCCAAAGAAACCACCAATAGACCCAAGCAGGTCAAATCCGCCACTTCCTCCAAACAGTTTGCTAACACCATTTACAAGACCACTAAATCCTGTATTTAGGAAACCTAGCAACGTATCAAAGAAAGAAATCCCTGTAATTTCATTCGCAGTATCTGAAAATCCAACTTTCATTTGATTAGTAACATCTTCAAAGAAAGTACCGATAAATGAGTCAGATACAGATTTGCCAACAGAATCACCAAGACCATATTGACCACTACCTATTCCAGAGAAGAAATCTTCTAAGAAATTATCAAAGACATTATCTACAAGACCGCTTACAAACGTATCAATAACATTGCTTGTAAACTTGTCTAAAAGAATTTCACCAAATTCAGCAAAACTAGTCTTTCCTTTAATAGCATCTGAAAGACCGCCTTTAATACTGTCCTTCATGTCTTCTGAAAAGTCTTTGCCAGCTGCAACAGTATCAGCACCAAGATCCCTAATACTAGAAGATAGTTCTGATAGCCTGTTACTGGCTTCTCTGGCATCTCTTGTCAATCTTTGAACATCAGGCGAATTATTAGCAATAGCTAAGCCAAGTTCTTTATTGATAGAAATTGCATCACCGACAGCTGAAGAAATATCCCGAAGTCTTCCAGCATCAGCAAGATCGAGTTTAGAGGAATCAATATTTAAGAAGTCTAAGTAAGTTCTTACTTGACTAAACAGTGATCCGCTCTTATCTGCTGTTTCTTGAAGAAGCTTGTAACTGCTGTTTATTCCCGCAACTGCAACTTTGCGAGCAACCGCAGCAGCATCTACAGGTGCTATTTCAATATCTTTAGCACTAATATTTGCAGTAGATTTGACATTAGTTCCTTCAGGACTAGTTTGTAAATTGCCTGTCTTAGCAGTTGCACTTACAATCGGTTTTCCTAGAATTGCTGCAGTTAGATCTTTTATGGCCTTTGTATTATTGTCTAAGGGACTAGCAAATACATTCTCACCAAAAATGCCTTCCATTGCTGCCTGAATACTAGCAAGCAGTTCAGGAGCATTATCGAAATTGCCTTTAGATATCGCATCTGAGACAGCACGAGGCAAATCTTGCATCTGAGAAATCTCAAAGATCTCATTCAGAGCAGTGGCTTGTCTAGTCATCTCTTCACGAGTATTGGCACCAATTCTAGTAAATGCTAAAAGCTCTTCTGACACTAAGTTCAGCGAAGATTGGATAGAATCAAAGGCAGACTTAAAGCCCTGTTTTGATGCATCCGCAACGGCTGTTAGTGCAGTTTGTACTTTATTTAGCACAGAAAGAAGAGGTGTTACACTATCAACAACACCCTGGAATGTATTTTCAGAGATTAATCCATATTCAAGATCTTTTCTTAAGTCTTCTAGATACAATCCTGCGGTATCAAAGATACGTCTGAAACCTGCAGTAGCCCTAGCATAGACTTGTTCAGAGGTTATATTGCTCAAAAGATCTGAAAGACGACCAACTCTTGTTGTGTAGCTCTCATTTAGAGTGCGAGCATAACGCTCATTTTGTTTCTCTAATTGAGATATACGATCTTGGTTAGCCTTGAGCTCTTCATTGGTAAGTTCGCCCTGTAGAGTTCTTGTTAAAGCCAATATTTCTGCTTTATTTTGAACAATTTGATCAATAATCTTAGGCGAAGCCTGAGCAATAGCTCTTGCAGATGTTACACCTATGTCATTCAAGACAGATACAACACCTTGTCCAGATTTTCCAAGTTCGCTTTTGTAAAGATTAAAGAGTCCATCTAGTGCTTCCTGTTCACGTCTCAGGCTCTCTTGAAGACCTACGCTAGAGAGAAGCTTATTTTGACGCAATTCCTGCTCTTCGATAACACTATCAATTAGAGGTTTTGCAGAAGAGATCTTACTAGCAAGTTGAGCTTCATTTAAGTCAAAGCCGAGTTGCATGTCAAAGGACAAGTAACGGCTAGAAGTTATCTTTTCGGCTAATTTGTCTAAACGATTATTTACATAATCGAGAGCAAGCGCAAGATTTCTTACAGCCTCCGCAGACTTAGCCTCAGACATAGCAAGAATATACTCTTGCTTGGAAACAAACAATGCAGCCCATTCATTCAGCTTAGATTCGCTTTGAGCAACAGCGTTAGGTATCTCTGTATTAAAGATTCTAGAAACTTCTACAGCACCTTCACCAAATGGTAGTTTCTGTATAGCACCTTGTGCAGAAGTAATATTAAGCTGCAGAAGTGCATTATTAGATTCTCTCAGAGAATTATTGTATTCTTTGAGAGCGGCTAATTCCTCTTCAGGAATTACATCGCCACCTTGAATCCTATTTTGTACATTTCTAAGCTTTTCTCTGGCTTGAAGAGTTACAGCTAATTGATCATTAAATTGTTTAAGATCATTTGTTTCTAAATTAGCTATAACATCATTAGAAATATTACCAATACCCAGTTTAGATGTCAAAGTTTCAATATCTTGAACTAGACCATAAGAAGGCAATTGTTTAACTAGTTCACCACGAAGGTTGAGAATAGCATCATTTAATACACCCCATTCTCTCGAACCCAGATCAACATTCGCCATTCTAGCTTCTAAGATATCAATTGCATTTACAATTCCTGATATCTCTTCTCTTGGACCTTCTCTTGATAATAAACGCTTTAGCGTAGTATCTGAGAAACCTAGCTCTGAAGTTCTCTTCTGAATTGCACTGAGGTAGCTATCAGCAAAAGCTTCAGCAGTCTGTCTACCAGACTCTGCCGCTGCTAATCTGTTTATTCTAGCAGCATCAATATTAGCTTTAGTTACAGCATCCAAATACGCATCAAAATCAACTTCACCAGATTCTGCAACAAATTGCAATGCATTATCTTTAACACGAGTGTCAATAGCATCTCTGGTTTTCTTGAGACCTGTAAGTATCTCTTTGCCTAAAGCACCGCCAAAGAAGTTTTGACCGACATCACCAAAGTCTAAACTTAAGCCCTTGCCAATATCATCAATAAATGTTTTATAAAGCGTTTGCAAAGGTTCTATAATACTTCTGTTTTCAGCAATAGCTGTAATTTCAGAAGCAGATTTACCTAGCGCATCTATTGCTAATTGAACACGAGTATCAAGTAACTTAAGCTGATCGTCATAAGCTTGTGCAGCTGCAAAGTCATCCGAATCAGGTCTAACTAAAGTCTTAAACCTATCACGCTCTTTGAGGACTTTTACAAGTGCATCATTGGCTTCTTTTAACTTAGCTGATTCTTCCTGAGAAATGAATGCTTGATTCTTAGTAAGAGATTCACTATATCCCTTCAGATCCTTTTGAAGTCTAATTAATGCCACATCTATAGGAGCGACACCAATATTAGCAATCCCTTCAATAAGACCGTCTAGTACACCGCCCAGCCCTCTAAGAGGATCCAAGATGGCATTATCAAGAGTCTTTCCTACATTAGAAATGTAGCTGCTATTAAATATAGCATCAATTTGTCTAGATATACCGTCAAATACTGTATCTTCAGGAATAGCTCCTATAGCTCTACCCCTATTAGACCCTGAAAGTCTTAGCAATCTTTGAATAAAACTATTTTGTTCTTCCTGACCTGTAATATTAGCCGCAGAGAAGAAAGAAGTTCGTTCAAGACCTTCGCGAACAGGAAGCTTTGATAAGAAACGGATATAGTCTTTTACAGTTCTGTCAAGAGACTTTTTAGTTTCTTGAGAAAGCTTTTCATTGTTTCTAAATGCTTCACGTTCAGCCGAGTTTACAGCTTCAGCAACAGTATTGCCATATTCTTTTAGCAATTCATATTGTTTAACAGTAAGCTCTTCAAAATCGATAGTGTCTTGAAGACCACCAAAGTTTAAGAAATAATCGCCAATCTGTCTGGAATCAAAGCCACCTAAAATTTCCTTCTCACGAGCTACACGACCTGTAGGAGCTAATCCAATAAGCGCTCTAGCACCATCATAAGCATTCTGTAATTTCTCAAAGAAGGTCTCACCTGTTCCAAAGAAAGCTACAGCTAAGAGACCAGCTCCGCCAGCTACAGCTGCAATTTTTAGAATAAACGGTGAAACAAGACCTAAGAGAGCTTTACCCAGCGAACCTATTACTGAGAGTATGCCTAAGAACAACCCTTTAATATTAGAGCCAATTGCGCCAAGAGTTGATACGATTGCACCTACTGTAGACTTTAGAGCATTTCCAAAGTCCTTCAAACGTTTCAAGGAGAATGCATCTGAGATAACTTCGCCAAGACCAGCACCCGCTGCGGCTGCAGTTGCTACTGATGCACGTTCTGCTCTACGACCTCTAATATCAGAGATAGCCGCACCAAGACTTAGTGTCCTGACACCCTCAAACAATGTTTTGAGATCAGTAAGAACTCCGCTAAGACCGCCAAAACCTGCTTTAACTGCCCTTGCAGACACTACAATTGCAGCTGCTAGTTTCTCATAAAAGGCACCAATACCGCCAATCAAAGCAAACATGCCGTTAGAAATATTTCGAACAACAGTCTGGAATGGTCCAAAGGCCTTGGCCATACCTGTTCTAAATTCTTCTACAGCAGCTTTAGCGCCTACTACAAAGGCACCACTCTTAGCTTCACGTTGAATAGCTGCCTTCTGAGCCTGGAGGTAAGCTTCATATTCACTAGAAATAATTTCAGGGTTATCTCCAAATACTGCTCTTAGAGTATTTAGCTTAACTTCCCTTTGTGGAGCTGCTTGCTCCCAAAGTTCTGCAAAGTTTTGTTGTGCAAAAGCTTTATAAGCCGAACCAAAGGCAGCAAAACTAGAACCTAGAACTTTTACAGATGCAACAGCTGCACCTAGAACAGTCGTGAGTACTACAAGTTTTCCAGCTTCACTAACAAGATCAGCAATAGCTGTAGATGCTCCATCGCTTGCAAAGGCAAATGTAGAGAACAAGCCACCTGTAATCAAAATTAGACTTAGATTTCCACGAATAAGCCCAAACATGCCATTGAGACTTGTTACAAAATTGGCCAGTGCTGTTCCAGAAACTCTGCGAAGTACTGCGCCGAAATCAGAAACAGAGCTAATTAAACCGTCTACAAGCACAGCTTTAGACGTAACTTTTAGCTTGTCTAATGACTTTCGCAGATTGTCAAGACCTACAGGTTTTATGTTAAAGGCTCGCTTGAACTGTGATGACAGCCCTGCAAATGATCCAAATTTCTTAGGATCACCAAGTAACAGATCAGTCAATGAAATAGCGCCATCAGCATATTTTGCAGTATCTTGCTTAAAGCGTCTAATGTATCTGTCAAGAGATTTCTTGAAGCTATCTCTCTTGAAACTACTGAACTTTTTCAAAGGATCTGCTTTTGCAGCACCACGACTAAGCAAAGATTCCCAAGCTTTTGCAATTGAATCTATAGCCCCTTGTCCAAGCAACATTCTCGTGATAGATTTTGCAATTGCAGTACCTATCTCACCGCCTGCTGTAAACACCAAACGCGCAAAGCCTTTACCACCTAGTGCAGATGCTAATGCTAATCCTATTCCACCTATGATGGCTTGACTTGCTGATATACCGTCAAGAAGACCTGAGGCAAAAGCTGCAATAGAGGCAATACCTAGAGCATTAAAGTTAACACCGCCTATTGTAGCAATTCTAGGTAGCACGCCTCTCCAAGCATCTATAGCATTGTAAGCTACAACTTGAAGAGCTTTGAGTTTCTTTTCAGCAAACAATATGTAAGTTATAAGAGCGCCTATTGCCCCTGTAATAATTACGTTATAGTTCAGAGTCAAAGTTCTAATAATACCATCTAGGATATTTCCAAACAAACCAAAGCTACTAAATATACTACTAAACAGAGTAGGTAGTGCTGTAACTATTGTTGTAAAGGCATTAGAAAGACCTTTCAACAGGTTTTCTGTAAACGACTGAATAACACTATCAGAAATAGCTAGTGTTTGATTTAAGAACGGGTTCTTTTCATTGTTGGCTGAAATATCAAACAAGCCGCTAAAGAACAGTGTTCCTCCCAGTTTAGCTATAACACTTTGTCTTGTAATAAGGAAAGCTGATATGAAAGCTGCACTCAAATTAGATGAGAGCTCTTTGGCGATACCTGTCCAGTTTGCCGTAGAAATTGTAGAAACTACTGAACTGACTCTAGCAATCAGATTAGTAAATAGATTACCAACCGTCTGATCTAGACTTCTAAAAGTATTCTTTATAGTTGCGGCAAATCTTGCAACACGACTTTCACCAGAAATAAGTTCATTTGCTTTATTATTTACACCGTCAACAAGATCAGGCCAATAAGAGTTACCTACAACAGCATCATACACATCAAAGAAATAGTCTTTTACTTTCTGAGTAAATGATTTAACGGCTTCTAATGCTTTATTGAAAGAAAGATCGCCTATAGTTTTTGCCATTCTTTGCATAAAGCCATGGACTGCAACCTTTGCACTAGCTAGCGGCTTTAAGATTAAATCTTCAACTAGACTACCTAGATCTAAACCCTTATAAATAGTGCTTGCAAAAGACGTAAATAGACTCTTGATGAATTCAAATACTTTAAAGAAGTCTCGGTAATCAATTTCAAGACTGCCTTCAAGTGTAAAAATGTCTTTTAATAGACTTGTCCCTTGAATAACAGCAGCCCTAATACCTTGAAGAACAGTTACAATAAAACTGCCAAGAATACCACCGATACCTTTTGCAACATTGTCACCAAAGCGATCTGTAAAATACTCTACAATTACAGACAAGTTCAGCTTAATAGTGTTAAGTGCTAATGTTGTATAGCGATCAACATATGTTTTGAATACGTCACGATATACTGTACTGATAGCTCCGCCAATTGTCTGCAAGTCTTGAAGAATTTTGTCAACACGAAAGAATCTTACAGAGAAGAAACGCTGATCCATCAAGTTTAATGATATCAATACGCCTTCTACAGATTTCTTAAGCTTAAGGTATTCGACATTTGCATCTTCAATCCAAATATCCCAATTTTGTCTAGCCCCTTTCTCTCGCTCATTGTTCAGCAATTTCAGATTAGTTACAAAGTCTGAAATACTATCCGAACGAAATAGCCTAGACCAAGCTCTCTCAATGTTAGTATCTCTTTCCCAGAATACTAAATACTCATTTATATTCTGAATAGCTCTCAAGAAAGGAACAACTGAGCGGTTTACAGCAATATCCATCTGCTTCTGGAAGTCAACAATAGCAATACCAGCTTGATGTATTAATCTGTAAACAGGCGTAAGAATACTACCAAAATATTGAGAAATATTTACAGCTGTAATTTTGAAGAATCTAAACAGCTCTTTTACGGCTTCTGCGGTTTGAATAGCAACAGATCTGAATGTTACTATTTTAGGAATCTCAGCATCTATGCTACCAGTGCTGTCAATAGATTCATTTGTTACACCAAAGTCTCTGAGCTTCTTGCGTTCAGATATTTGCTCTTTTATAAGAGCATTAGTGCCTACAAGATTATCACGTAATTCTTTTGTTTCTGTGTATTTTCTGTAAGCATAAAAAGGGTCTATAGGCGATGCCATTACAGCGTCTAACGCAATTTTAGCATTAGTCAAACTTAAGAAATTACGCTTAAATGTATCTGCAGCTGTCTTAGAACTCCCACTGAAAGCAATAAGACTTAAAGTGGCTCTCTCAAAAGCATCTGTTATAGCAACAATACGTTTAGAAAAGCCTTCACTAAAACCAGATATACGATTGAGATTTCCAAAGAACTGAGAAATACGAGAATTCATCTGTTCTATGGCTTGTTCAGCTGTAAGAACTGTTTTCTGGAAATCAGCACCTACCGATGCTTCCATTTTAAGGAAGTTTGATAAAATCGCTTCAGTAGTAATCTGTCCTGTATCTGCAAGTTTCTTTAACTCTCCACGAGTCTTGCCAAAACTTCTGGCAAGCAAGTCAGCCGTGTATGGCAACTGCTCCATTACTGACAAGTATTCTTGTCCACGAAGCGCGCCAGCAGATAAACCCTGACCCAACTGTACAATTGCAGACTTTGCAGATTCTGCAGAAGCACCAGATAAGGCAACAGACTTTTGAATAATGCTCATTACACGTTCAATATCACCTACAGATGTTAAGCTACTGCTAAGTGATTTTCGAAGTGTAACATATAGCTGTGTAGTACTTGCAAGATCTACACGGTTTTCTCGTGATTGCTTGTTAAGTCTTTCAAATGTAGAGATAAGATCCTCTGTACCATTTGTAACAAGCTTTAGTTTGTTTTCAATCTTAGTAAGATCATCAGATGTCTTGTTTAGAGCATTAGCGCCCTTAATTGCAAGAAATGCACTACCTAATGCAACAACAGAGGCAATAGTACCTTTTAGTGCAGCCCCTAGGCCATTTGCACTATTTGAAGCATTCTTCATGCTTTCAGTACTTTGCTTTCCAAAGTCTTTAATGTTTTTAGTAGAGTCTTTTATAGGTTTATTAAGATCTTTAAATCGTTTAGCGGATATGCTATCGATTGCAGTTCCTGACTTGTTTGCACTGCGAAAGACTTCAGCTAGCTTTTGATTAAGCTTTGAGAGGTCTTGCCGCGCACGGGTAGAGTCAGAATTTACATCTAACTTGACACCAGCCATTAGTTGCTCCTATTAAAATCCCCTACACAATAAGTATAGGGGATATGTTATGTTTCCTGAACAATTAGACCATTAGCCTTAATTCCAGGAGTGCTTAAGACAGTTTTTTCAATGAAATGCGAAGGCGCTTGTTGTGAAGAGCCTTTGTTTAGATAGCTAATATGCTCTGCTGTGTTGATAAGAGAGTTCCCCGAGATTTGCCAAGAATCTCTTGCCTCGCCAGTATCAACAGGTGTAGCTTCTTTAAGTTTTAATAGAAGCTCTTTCCTCATAGCATCTTCAGCTTCTTTAACAGCCTTCTTTAGATCTTTATCAAGATCAAAGTTAATAGTAGTTTCAATCAAACTTTATTTTCTCCCCATCTTTAGCTCCGGCTATCTTGTTAAACAACACAGAAGCTTGAAGATTTTTAGTAGAGATCATTCCGTCTTTCACTTTCTCATCTGCTAATTTCTTCATAGCAGCTAGACTAGCAAATATAGAATGAGGCTTTTCTTTGACGCCTTGTGCCTGTAAGAGTTTATAGGTTCGGTCGTCTTCTCGCCAACCAACAGGTCTTTGATTGAAGTAGTCTACCCAAGCAAGCAATTCATCATATGGCATTTCTGCCTCAAGCTTATATACAGGTAGCCTCAGATGGTATGCAATCTCATAGATTACAAGCTCTTCTTCGGTTAAGCCTTTGGGTCACCACCCAAGCCAGAGAACTTCATAATTTCATTAGAAAGTTTAGACAGCTCATCTACAGGGAAACCGTTGAAGTCTTCTTCTGAGAGGTCAGCAGCATCTGCCACTGCAAAGCCAATAATAGTAGCAACTAGTTTGAACTCAGAACCATCATCTTCGGTAGCACTCTCATTTTCTTTAGCAAGTGCTTGAATCTCTTTAATCTCAGAAACAGTAAGTTTTGAGATTTCAACATCTTCGCCCATGAATTTTACTTTCTTTGTCATGCGCTTATTAATAAGTGATTTAAAAGACATTCTATTATTTCCTTTATTGGCATTCTGCCGATTGCTTCGTGATTTTTGATCCTTTGAACCCTTCGGGATTCGCGGCTTGGAAGTCATCAATTTGCTTCCTCATACTATGAAGATCTGATAGAGTCTGAAAGATCTCTCTATTCTTTTCAGGATCCTCCTGAAACTCAGATACACGTTCAAAAGTCTTTCGAATGCTGAGATCTATACACTCTCGAATATGCATTGCCGTTAGACCTAATACAAATGAACGGCTAAACGGTTTCTTAAACTTTTTATCCGACATTATTTATTGTTCCATTATAAAAAGGGAGACCTAAGCCTCCCCTTATTGTATTACTTCAACTATTAGGTAGCAGAAGTGTAAGTGTATGCACCGTAGAAGTCAGACTGTACAGTGATAGTTACTGTAGCAGTGTTAGCATCAGTCAGGTTTGGTGTAACCTGTAGTGCTTCAATCTTGCCGATCCAGTAGTAAGAAGAGTTCTCTACTGGGCTGGCAATAGTACCGCCGATTTCACCGTCAGAAGCACCGTAAGCAGGTGGCTCTGAGTTCAGAAGAGTGAAACGGAAAGTGTACTGATTACCATCACCAACCAAATCGCCAAGATCTGAACCAGCTGCCCAATCAGAAGCCACGTAGTTAACAGTGATTTCCATAGAAGGAGCATCAGCCTGACCCTGAATCTGCTGAGAGGTCGCAGAACCGTATACAGGAACGTTTACAACGTTAGGTGGTGTACCCATTGCTGGGAATTCACGAACGTTCTGAATGCGGAAAGTGGAAGTTCCAAAATCAGCAGTTTCAAACAGAGCTTGGAAAGCAGACTGGTTACGAGCAGTTTCTGCAAGAACAGGAGCTGTAGATACAGAAAGGTCAGAGTAAAGACCAGCACCGATAGATGAAATATGAGACATTATAGTACTCCAAAGTGGTTAAAGTTGATAGAGTAAGTAGCCATACCTAGGCTTGTGTTTACTCTATCTTGTTTTATAGGTGAAAAGTTGCTTCCTTTGAATTGGGTAGTACCCGCACCTGTATTGAAGCTTTTGCCTGATAAATGAATATCTAGCAAGTCGGCTATCTCTGAAGAACGCTTTGGTCCCAAAGAGATTAAGGTGAATATATCAACTATAACAATACCAGAGGTTGAAATCAGATTTACACCTGAACCACTAGGAATAATATCTATTCGAATAAATTCAGTACCTGGATTATCAGGTACAACGCTGGAAGGGTATGTTAAAATTCCCTCATCTGTCCAAGCTTGCATGGCAAACACACTGAATATGTCGTTTTGCAAGTCAATGTACTTACCCATAATTACGCCTCCTTGAATACTTCTAAGAGTGTAATATAGTTACGCTCTGCAATTACTGTGCCAACTCTATAGACTGTAGCATCAATTGTTACTGTGGAAAAAGATGACATAGGAGCAACATCAGAAGACTTGAACAAAAGTTGAAGTTTAGATGTAGAGTCCTTTTTGTTATCTTTAATAACAACTGCCTTAACACTTACAGCAGGATCGGTTGTAGTTACAGGATCACCAGTAGCAAAGTCAAAACTAGCTACTGAATTGCGGGTAAAAGTTACATCTTCAGCCAGATCTTTTAACTTATTAAAAGCCAGCGTTAATTTGCTATCGATTAACGCTTTGTAAGACATTAATTCGCCCTCCACCATGTAGAGGTGCTACCACCACCGCTTCTCAACGGTTTTACTATTCTACTAATAAAAGAAGGAACATTTGGAGTGTTAGTCAAGCCCTCAAGAATTATATTACCTACAGTAATATTATCTACAGAACCTGTTTCATCCAATAGCCCATCATTATTTAATAGATGATAGCCTAATTCAAAGGTTGCTCTTGTGATACGTTCAGGTATCTCAGTGCCTTCCAAATAAACAACATAACCCATTTTAGGATCATTGTAAGAGCCTACTCGTGGAAAGGCAAGAGTTTGGGATTCATCAGCAATCACTCCTACCCATGCTAGATCGTCTAACATAGCTGTTGCTGTTACTAGTGCTGCTTCTTTTGAGGCGTTATCAGCAGCCGACCATGCAGCCACATCTAACCGAGTCCCAAAGAAAGCATCAGCTTCTGCAACATCAACATAGGAGTTTGTGTTTTTAACGAGTGCCATAAGAATCCCTCCTTAAATTAGGCGTGGAATACAGGCAGGATACCCAAAGACAGTGCAGAAGCAGTCTTACGAGTCCAAGTACCAACAGTATTAGCCAGAGTAGTATCTGTAGCCTGTGCTGTAGCAACATCTTCAAAGTTAGAAGCTGAACGTACAACACCAGTGTAGCTAGCATTGGTTGGAAATGCTTCTTGATTACCAGACCAGTCGTAACCGCCAGCATGAAGAACATAACCCCAACGACGCCAAATCTGAGTTTCACCACCACCGAGGTAACTAGAAGCTTTACGCTCAATTTCAGTAGGCATTGGAACATTAAGAGATGCCATTTCAATTGCACCTGGACGGACAATGAAAGAAGTCTTAGTACCAGCGATATCTACACCAGCGCCAGCATTCAGAGCATTCAACTCAGCAGAAGAGAAAGACTGAGTAGCACGAGTCTGGATTAGACGGAACTTGCCTTGGAAGATAGTGTTGAATTCAATAGAACCATCACGTACACGATCTTGATCAACCAAGTTAGCAGAACGCAGTGAAGCGTATACTTCTGGAGACACGATCAGGTAAGCGTATTCTGGCTCGTAGTCTTTGAATGCTTTACCGAATGCCTGAAGGAAGCTTTCTGCACGAGCAGCACCCTGTGAAGAAGTAGTAGCCGCAGTAACAATAGCGTTAGCACCCATGTCTACGTAGAAACCGTAGCGCTTGTCAGTAGGATCGTTTTCGAAAGTCTGACCGCCAAGACCTGCCTGACCAGAAGCAGCAGCTGCACCGTTCAGAGCTTCAGACATAGCAACACCTTTCAATACAGAAAGGATAGCATCATGTTCGTCCTGTGCTTGGTGTTCACCAAAGTCACGACCGATTTTAGCCAGACCGTCAACCTGAGTAACAACTTCCTGCATGTTGACTTTCTTCGCACCGTAAGTACGAACAGTCTTGATGTAACGCAGGTAATCAGTTTCGTAGCTGTTGTAAGAGCCATCAGCAGCGTTAGTCAAAGACGCAACGTTGATAGTAGCATCAAAAGGTTTGTTCCAACGAACCTGACCAATGAAGGTTTCAGTAGAAGTATCGATCTGAGCGTTACCGCCTACAATACCAGTACCAGACAGTTTCTTAGCATTAGTGTATGCTTCATCAGAGTAAGCAGACAGGGCTTCTTGCAGTACGTAAGTATCTGCACCAGCCAAAGTAGTTTGTACAGCCATTTGTTAATATTCCTATTTGCGAAGTTTACCTTCAGCAGCTAAGCGTAACACTTCATCTTGACTCATACTGTAAAGAGAGTTAGAAGTAGTGGCACTAGGATTTGAAGGAGTGGGTGTGATTGTACCTGCACCTGAAGATGCTTTCTGCTTAAACAAAAAGGCATTATCATCACTCTCAGAAAATGTTCTTACAAAGTCAGAAACAGAAACACCAGATTTATGCACCCAAACACCGTTCTCATTCTGCACAAGATCTGAGATCACTTCTTGGAATGCCATATTCTTGGCTTTAGCAGTTCGAAAATCATATTTGGCAAGTTCACTATTTACATCAATGTCTCTTGTGAGTTCTACATTGCGTTTCTCTAGTGCTTCTCTACGTGCCTTCTCTTCGGCTAACTGCATTTCATAAGCTTCTTTATACTTGCCTTCTTCCTGAAGACGAGCTAATTGGGCTTCTTTTTCTTTCTGTTCAAATTCAGCCACTTTACTAAGGGCTTCATCTCTTGCAGAATAAGCGTTATCAAGTTTTTCCTTAATAGGCTTCAATGCTTCTGCAATTTTTTGATTTAACACATTTTCTGGAATATCTACAACAGAATTTTCTTTAGGAGCTTCTTTTGGAGCCACAGACTCATTTACTTCAGCTTCATTTGTTTCTACTGTATTATCGATATTATCTTCTGGCATTTATATAACCTCTGAGCACAGCTCAATAAAATGTAAAGAGTACAACTCTTCTTAAAAATTTTGTTTAAAAAGCAGGGGACGTATCTAGCCTTTATTAGGCATATTTCCCCTGCTCTTAGAAAATTAATGAACTTAAAACAACGATAAACTTTGTTCTAAGGGGTTAACACCAGTGTTTCACTTCTGGTGAACCTATTCTCTTTAATTTAACGGGTTTGTAAGTCCATGATTCATATGAAACGGTGCTAACCACCAATACCATACCAGTTTCTATCATTTGAAAAATCATCTAGAATCAAGTCTTCTAAAATATCTTTAGCTTTTAAGATGTCTTTGTCTGTTAGAGTCTTTCCGTCTATCTTAGACCGACCTGGAACAGGGATTAGACCTATATCTATAGCTTCATTTCTATACTGATTGTAGAGATCATTAGGTAATCCACGATTACGCATTTCAGTCAGTGTTTCTTGAATTACGTTTCTTTCCATAACATCTGCATAAATTTCTCTGAGAGCTTGTTTAGCCTTCAATGAATCAGCAGCATTAGTAAAGAATGCATCGTGAATTGTACTTGTAGGTATTTTATTGTCAGAACCCCATAAGTGGAAACGCTTAACAATTACAGCATCATTAGAGTGGTTAGCATTTACACCGTAGGCTGTTCTAGCCTTAGTAGCATCTGCTATATCATCTATTTTGCCTGAAGCATTAACTAACTGTTCCCACCAAGTGGCTTCTGTCTTCTGAGGCACTTGTACAATATTAGTCACCCAATTGCCGTTCTTATCCTTGTAGCGTAGCCTTTCTTCAAATATTTGGGAGTAGTTCTGCTCTAGAACTTTACCATCAAAATTTACAAAAGGTACATTTGTCCAAGATTTAGGTAGCTTGTTGGCTGTAAATACTTCAATACCTCCTGTATCTTTCAATTCAGGTATAATATCATACTTAAAGAATTTAGCACCAGTTCGTCTTGTTGTTGCAGCATCTGCACCGAAAAGTAATTTGTACAGTGTTCCATTCTTTTCGAACCCTAGACGTTCAAATGCCTTAATTGAAATCGTTTTAGTTTCGGTAGAGTTTATCCCAAGAAGTTTTCCTAGAGTTGTATTTCCTGCTACTTTAACACGATCTCTCTTCTCGCCAAAAAATGCTAATTCACCTACAGTCTTCCAATCAAATGCAGATTTAGAAGGTTTGGCATTAGCTAGGAAGTCTTCTGCAAGACGACCAAAGAAACGAGTAAAGGACTTCAATATAGGTGTTCGCTCTTCCATGTACTCTGTCATTATCACAGCAATTTGCCTAAAGTCTTCAGGAGTAATTACTTTGCCATAAGAATGGGACATCTTCTCTACAAGCTCTCTTGTCTTAGGATCTAAAAACCATAATTGTTCCATGATTTCTTGACTAGGACTTACACCTTTATTAAAGACATCCTTTACATTCTGACGTAATGCTCTAAGCTCTAAGGTTATTTCTGGATCGACTTTATCAAAACGAGCAATACGCGCTGAAATGTCAGCTAAGACCTTTTCACGATCTGTAGCTGTTACTACGAGTACGTCATCTGCTTTACCAAGAATTTTAGAAAGTTTGCCTTCTACATTCATTACACCAGTTCTAGCACCAGCCCCGTATAGCGCCACCATTATCTTAGCTTTAGCTGCTTTACGTAGATCCTTCTCGTTAAGTCCTAATTTTTCATTAAGACGTTTAAACCTAGGATCATTGAAGGTATCTCGGGCTATTTCATCGTAAAGACGTTTCTTTTGGTTGGTAGGTACAACATTAGAAAGTTCTGCCAACTGCTTGTTACGAGTAGTAAGAGCAATAATCTGGGCTCCAGAAGAAGAAGCATCCTGTTCTATTGCCATTGCCATCTTGTAGTCATCAAGTTTAGACAGATTTAACTTACTGTAATTACCTTCTAGATGCCTGTCTATCTTAGCTACTTCAATGGCGAATCTGAAGAATTTACCTTGTTCTTCACCATCTATAGCCTGTACCATCGGATTTTCAAGAATCTTACGGATGTCGTTAGGCTTGCCTCGAAGCATCTGATTACCAATAGTAACCATCTCTTCACGCCATTTTTCAGCTATCTTTTGACGACCTGTAATTGATAGTGAGTTGAAACGTCCCTCAAATACATCATCTAGGCCACCTAGAAAACTACCAATTTGGTCGTTGAAGTTTTGGTATCCTGCAATACCTAAAGGTTTGGCTTCTGCACTATTGAGGAATGGTCTACATTACGTTCACTCAAGGTCGTTAATCTTGAGCCGTGTTGTCGGAAAGTTACTTATTCACAATCTGATAGATTGTGCCGTTGTGTACTTTAAATTTTTTAGCAAGTTCAGAATTAGTAAGACCCTCCTTACTAAGTTTCTTTATTTCTAATCTCTGTTCTATACTAAGCTTAGGCTTGTATTGAGAAGCACTAGCAGGTAGATCCAAATTTGGCAAGACATGTTTCCATGTTTTCTTTTGCCTTATTTTAGATATAGTTCCTCTAGCTACTCTATATAGCTCAGCTATTTCTTGGTTATTGAGGCCTTTTAGCATTAGCTCTTTTATTTCCTTGACAAGAGTCTCGTCCAGTTTTGAAATATAAGTTTCACTGCCGAATCTTATAAGGCCATTTTCCAAGGCATGTTTCATATTTTGAGAATGAGTAACCCACTCTAAATTTGTGTAACGGTTATTAGTCTTACAGCCATCAATGTGATTAACTTCTGTCAAATTGTCTGGATTAGAACAAAATACTTGTGCTACAAGTCTGTGAATTTTATACTTCTCTGAAGCACCGTCTATCCACAAAGTTACGGCAAGATAACCTCTACCGTCAGAAATGGGTTTTAGAGCCTTGTTACTATACGATGAATACACAGTACCCTCTTCAGAGATTAGATAGCGTGTATTTGGTATGGGTTTAACTTCCATATAAGTATCTCCAGTGTTCCGACAACACTGCTGCATATTGCTATGCAGATCAGACTATATCATCACAATCTAAGATTGCGTTCCGCGCTTCGAGATCACTAGATCCCTATGAGTCTCATAATCCGTTCTGGATTGTACACTCTAGTCGTTGCACCTTCCAAAGTATTCCTACTAAGGCTTGGCTCAGGATTGTCCATTAAGGAGTTTCCCTGAATTCACGGAATTTATAGACGTCTAAATGTTTAACGTCTCACCGGACTGTGGTCCAATAAATCCTCGGTCGTATATACGAGCACGATGATCAAT
>Ga0102954_1000027_pt1 | contig 41476 bp, 35 predicted proteins | sample SalPonA_C_H2O_MG_FD_78511 | JGI IMG/M metagenome (GOLD analysis project Ga0102954, IMG submission 78511) | Water microbial communities from South San Francisco under conditions of wetland restoration - Salt Pond MetaG R2A_C_H2O_MG | ecosystem: Environmental > Aquatic > Non-marine Saline and... | reverse complement strand
CTTTATCATCAAAATAAACTTCACCACTTGTAGGTTTTACTAATCCACATACAGTATAAAAAGTTGTAGTTTTTCCTGCTCCATTTGGACCAAGTAAACCTACTATTTCACCTGATTTTACTTCTAAAGAAATACCATGTAATATTTGTGTTTTTTTAATATTTTTTTTAATATTTTTTATTTCTAATTTATGCTTCAATTATATATTGCCTTTTATCATTTTCTTTAAAAATATTTATTACCACAACTTCAAAACCATAATCTTCAAGTAAATTTTGAAGTTGTTCATCTCCCCACTCAACAAAATGAACTCCACTATTTTCAAACTCTTCAAGCATTCCCAAAGAAATAAACTCTTGTAAAGTTTTATTATAAACATCATAGTGAAAAATATTCTCTCCATAAACTGATTGTAAAGAAAATGTTGGTGAAGTAACATTATCATCAATATTCATAGCTTTAACAATATTTTTAACTAAAGTAGTTTTTCCACTAGCTAAATCACCCCTTAATATTACAACTAAATCTCTATCATCGATATGTTTTATTAAATCTTTTGCTAATAAATCAAGTTCAGTTAATGGTAGTAAATACTCTTTTTTCAAATATATTCCTAATTTAATTCTTGACTTACTTTAATAATTTCATCAAGTTTTTCTTTTGTTTTACCAGATAATATTGCTTTTCTAGCCATCATCACACCATCTTCAAGATTATCAACTTTTCCATCTACCAATAATGCTGCTGCAGCGTTTATTAAAACAATATCAAGTTTTGCACCTATTATTTTATTTTCTAAAATATCTCTAGTAATTTTTGCATTGAATTTAGCATCTCCACCTTCAATATCTTCTTTTTGATAAATACCTAAACCATAATCTATAGGGTTTATTTCAAACTCTTTTATTTCACCATCAATTAAAGTTTGAGCATATGTAATATCACTAATAGATATCTCATCCATTCCATCTTTTGAACTTACAACCATCACTCTGTTTGCATTTAATAATTTCATAGCTTCAATAATTTTAGATATGTATTCTTTATTAAATACTCCAATTAATTGTTTTGTTACAGTTGCAGGATTTGATAATGGCCCTAAGATATTGAAAATAGTTCTATGTGGAATTTCTTTTCTAATAGGCATTATATATTTCATTGCAGGGTGATGATTTTGTGCAAACATAAAAGTAAAACCAGTTTTTTCAAGTAGTTTAACACTATTTTCAAGTGATAAATTAAGATTTATTCCTAATTGCTCAAGCATATCAGCACTTCCTGATTTACTTGTGATACTTCTGTTACCATGTTTAGCAACTTTACATCCACAAGCAGCCATTATGATTGATACAGTTGTAGATACATTAAAACTATTTGATTTATCTCCACCTGTTCCACAGTTATCTATTAATTCTTCTTTTAAATCATAATGTATAGGTAAAGGAATAAGATGTTCTCTCATAGCACTAGCAGCAGCTGCTATTTCTTGTGCCGTCTCACCTCTATTGTAAAGTTCAATTAAATATTCTTTAACCTCATCACTAGGTAATCTATTTTCAAAAATATCATCAAATTTTAATTTTGCTTTGTTAAACATCTATTCTCCTATAATTTTAACGTATTCATTCATTTTGGATTTTGGTGTTGATTTTGTAGTTGGTATTTGAAGTACTTCAAATTTATCAGTTTTTTCAAGATATTTTATTTCTATAATATCCCCTACTTTAACTTCTTTAGCTTTTTTTACAACTTGCCCATTAATTGAAACAACTTTATGTTCAAGCATATCTTCAGCAACTGCTCTTCTCTTAGTAATATTTACTGCATTTAAAAATTTATCGCATCTCATAAAAAAGATTATATTTAAAATATTCTGAAAATGGTATTACAAGCTGTTTTTTTCTTTTCAATATAAATTATTAACATGCTATTTAAGTTATCTTTATGTAAAATAGATTAATTAAAATTAAGGCAATTCATGGATATAAATTTTGATGAAAATTATCAACCAACCATACTAATAGTAGATGATGAAAAAATCAATATTGACTATATAGTTAAGAGTTTTGATTCAAGATTTAAAGCTAAAATAACCACAGATAGTAAGTTAGTATTTAAAATTTTAGAAAAAAATAAAATAGATTTGATATTATTAGATATTCAAATGCCTGGTATTAATGGATTTGAAATTGCTAAAAAATTAAAAGAAGACGAAAGATATTCAAACATCCCGTTTATATTTCTAACATCACAATCAGAAACAGACTCTTTAGTTCAAGGTTTTGAATTAGGAGCTATAGATTACATAACAAAACCATTTAATTTAGCAGAGTTAAAAGCAAGAATTAATACTCACGTAAATAATTTCATTCTGCAACAAAGAGTAAAAGAACAACAAAAAGAAATATTAATACAATCTAAATTTGCGGCCATTGGAGAAATGACATCAATGTTAGCTCATCAATGGAGACAACCTTTAAATATAATATCCTTAATAGCTCAAGAAATAACTTTTGATAGAGAAATGAAAATTCTATCAGATGATGAATACTATAGAAAAAAAGAGTTGCTTTTAAATACTTTAAGTGATCTATCTAAAACAATTGAGACTTTTGTAAAATATTATAAAAATAATGAAGCACCAAAAGATGTTAATGTTTTAGTATCTTTAGAGCAAGTTATAAATTTGTTTAATGAAATATTTGAAGAAAACAATATAAAAATTAAAGTTGAGTGTCAAGATGAACTAAATGAATTTACTTTTAAATCTTTAACAAAAGACATAAAACAAATCTTCATTAATATTATTCAAAACTCTATTGAGGCTATAATTAAAGAAAAAAATAACTCAGATAATGAAAAAGAGTATTTTATTAATGTAAAATTAACTTTAATTGAAGATTTTATAAACATAGAAATCAAAGATAATGCGGGGGGAATAGATACTAAAATAATAGATACTGTATTTGAGCCTTATGTTTCTACAAAAGAGAATCTAAATGGTCCAGGCTTAGGTCTATATAGTGTTAAGATGATGATAGAAAATCATTTAAATGGTTCAATAAATGCAAAAAACACTTCAGATGGAGTTGTTTTTACTATTAAAATAAAAGCTAATTAAAATATGAATATTGACATTAATAAACTACTTGAAGAATTAGGGGAAACATCTACATACTCTTTGTTAAATAAGTTTTTAATTACCTATAAAGACTATAAAAATCATCTAAAAGTTGATAATGAAGACTTAGATAAATATATTCATAAACTAAAGGGATCTTCAGGAAATTTGAAAATCAACTCAGTACATGAACTATGTATAGATTTTCCAAAAAATGAAAATAAATCAGAAGTTTTAGATAACTTAATTAAAAAAATAGAAGATTCTTTTTTAGAAATAAAAACAATTTTAAAAGATGAAAAAACAAATAATGAAAAACTAGATCCTAATAAAATTGGAAATGCCTTAGATGAATTAATTTTTGATTTAAATGAATTTAATTATATTGAAGATTCAAGAGTAAAAGTTATTCTAAACTCTTTAGATGGAATAATTAGCAATAAAATAATTGATAATTTAGAAAAAGAGTTTGCAAATGGCAATTATGAAAAATCTACCATATTATGCCAAACAATAAGAAGTTTAATTTAAAAACTTCTTTACATTGTCTATCAAGGTTTTTTGTTTATTTAACTTATCTTTCATATCTTTAAGTTTCTTGTCAAAAATTTGAGTATTTTGTATATTTTCATAAATTTTTTCAGAATTTGCTTTGAATTTACTTTCATTTTTTTGATAATCTTCTTCTGATAATTTTAATATCTTATTATTTTCTATTTCATTTGATAAATCTATCAACTGCTGATTTAGTTCTTTATAATCATAATATATTTTTTTCTGATATTCACTAACATAAAGTCTTCTTTTAATTCTAATAGAAAGCTCTTTTAAATTAATAGGTTTAATTATGTAATCATCAACACCTAAATTAAAAAGTTTTTCAATATAATCAGTTTCATCATGTTGAGAAATTATAATTATTGGTGTAAATTCAAACTTTTTGTTACTTTTTATAATCTTAGATAACTCTATACCATCTCCATCATCAAGAGAAATATCTATTATAAAAATATCGAAATCTTTTTTGTCATAGATTTCAATAGCTTTGTTATAACTTGATACAACACTTACATCATAATCTTTATTAAAATAATCACCTAATAAAGTTAAAGTAGTTTGGTCATCATCTACAACTAATATTTTATCTTTTATCATTTTGTTCTTTGTACTTAAAAATTTTATTTGATTATAGCTTATATGCTTAAATAAAACAATAGTTAATATAGGATATAATTCCAAAAATTTTAACTTTCTACAATAGGATTTATTTATGGCTAAAAAAGATATTAAAAAAGTAGTATTAGCATATAGTGGTGGACTTGATACATCTATCATCTTAAAATGGCTTCAAGACGAATACAATGCTGAAGTAATTACATTTACAGCAGACTTAGGACAAGGTGAAGAAGTTGAGCCTGCTAGAAAAAAAGCAATTGATTGTGGTATCAAACCAGAAAACGTTTATATTTTAGATATTAAAGAAGAATTTGTTAAAGATTATGTATTCCCAATGTTTAGAGCAAATGCAATCTATGAAGGTGAATACTTATTAGGTACATCTATTGCTAGACCGTTAATTGCAAAAAAATTAATTGAAATTGCAAATGAAAATGGAGCAGAAGCTGTTTCTCATGGTGCAACAGGAAAAGGAAATGACCAAGTTAGATTTGAAATTGGTGCATTAGCTTTAAGACCTGATATTCAAGTAATTGCTCCTTGGAGAGAGTGGGACTTAAACTCAAGAGAAAAATTATTATCTTATGCAAAAGAACATGGAATTGAAATTTCTCAAAAACATATTGATGCTGATGGTAACCCTACAGTTAGTCCATATTCAATGGATGCAAACCTTTTACATATCTCTTATGAAGGTTTACATTTAGAAAATCCAAACAATGAACCAGAAGATTCAATGTGGTTATGGACAAACTCACCAGAACAAGCCCCTGATACAGCTGAATACATTACTATTGAATATAAAAATGGTGATCCAGTTTCAATTAATGGTGAAAAAATGTCTCCTGCAACTTTACTTGAAAACTTAAATAAATTAGGAAACAAACATGGTATTGGAAGAATTGATATTGTAGAAAATAGATATGTTGGAATGAAAGCTAGAGGTTGTTATGAAACTCCAGGTGGAACAATCATGTTAAAAGCTCATAGAGCAATTGAATCAATTTGTTTAGATAGAGAAGAAGCTCACTTAAAAGACGAATTAATGCCTAAATATGCTAAGTTAATTTATCAAGGATACTGGTTCAGTCCTGAAAGAGAAATGCTACAAGCAGCAATTGATAAAACTCAAGAAAATGTAGAAGGTACAGTAAAATTAAAACTTTACAAAGGTAATGTAATGGTAGTAGGAAGAGAATCTGAAAAATCATTATACTCAGAAGAGCATTCTACATTTGAAGAAGATGAAGTTTATAATCAAAAAGATGCAGAAGGATTTATTAGATTAAATGCTTTAAGATTTATTATTGCAGGTAAAAAAAGAAATTAATTAATATAATTTTTTAAGCTAAATTTAAAAAAAGCAAAAGGATTGATTCCTTTTGCTTTTTTTTTACTCTAAATTGAACACATTATATTAAAAATTATATTAATTTTAAAATTTGTTTAAAATATAACCAATTTGTATACAAAATGTAACTTTATCCTGATATAATACTATTAATATATAACTAAACGAGAAAAATCAATGACTTATTTTAAAGATTTAGAAAAAATAATCAATATCAACTCATATTCAAAAAATAAAGCAGGTGTAGATAAAGTTTCAGAACTTATGACAACTTGGTTAAACCAACTAGGTTATGAAAATGTTGTCTACAAAAGAGAATTAATAGGTGATCATAATCTTTATTCATCAAAAAAAACTCAAGGTGTTAAAATACTTTTAATTGGCCACAACGATACAGTCTTTCCAGAAAATACATTTGAAAATTTTAGTGAAGATGAAGAGTGGATTTATGGACCAGGTGTTTGTGATATGAAAGGCGGAAATATTGTAGCTCTACAATCCCTTAGAAACCTTAAAAATATTTACGGTGAAATTTTAAATATCGATGTACTTTTAGTATCTGATGAAGAAATAGGAAGTGAAGATTCAAGTTGCGTTTTAAAAGAAATCTCATCTAACTATGATATATGTATCGATTTTGAAGCAGCTGGTGAAAAAGATGAAATTGTAGTAGGTAGAAAAGGTGTAGGAACTTTTACTCTTATAATTCATGGAAAAGCAGCACACGCTGGTAATAAATATCAAGAAGGAATTAATGCAAATCTTGAAGGTGCTTATAAATTACAAGAATTAGTAAAACTTACAAATCTTGAAAAAGGTTCTACAGTTAATCCTGGGAAAATCGTTGGTGGAATTGGTGCAAATACAATATCTCCAAAGTGTGAAATAACTGTAGAAATTAGATATACAAATCATGAAGAAAAACAAAGACTTCTTGATGGATTAAATAAAATAGTAAATACTTCATACGTAAAAGGTACAACCTGTGAACTAAATGGAAAAATTCAAAGAGATGTTATGGAAGAAAATAAAGAGCAACTTGAATTAATCGAACTTTTTGAAAATATAACCAACTCTAAAATTCTTACTGAAAAAAGAGGTGGAGTTAGTGATGCTAACATAATATCTAACTGTGGAGTAATAACATTAGATGGATTTGGACCATATGGTGATGGTGATCATACAATTCATGAAAGAGCATTGAAATCCTCTTTTGAACAAAGAATTGAAATGACAACTAAAATATTATCTTATTATATGAATCAACTAAAAGGAAACTAATATGTCAAATAGAAAAATAGGAATGTGGCTTTACCAAAATGGTGGTGGTGATGTTATTCAAGAAAAAATGATTAATAAACTTAAAGAAAGAGGAATAGACACAATTCCAAATTTAAATTTAAGATATGCTGTGGCAAAAAATGGACATATTATTTGCGATAGAAAAGAAGAAAGTAAATTTAAATTAGACAAATTAGATCTATTCTTTTCATATAATGCAGGGGAACAAACTCAATACCAAATGTATTTGTACAAAGCATTAAATAGAGTGATTCCTATGATTAATTCCTATGAAGCTTTTGAACTAACTGAAGATAAATTCCATACTTCATTTGTATTAAGAACAAATGGAATACAAACAGCCGATTATAAACTTTGCCATAGAGATGACTCATATCATCTTAATAAGATTATAAAAAAGTGGGATAGAATGGTTTATAAACCAACTGATGGTTGGGGTGGAGTTGGTCTTACTAAAATTGAAAATCAAGAGACTCTTGATATGTTAATGCCTTTTTTAAATCAAATGGACTTAAGATATTTTTACGTTGAAAAATTTATAGATTATGATAATACTGATTTTAGAATTGATATAGTTGATGGTCAATTTGTTGGTGGATATGGTAGAAAAGCAGGTGGAAGCGACTGGAGAACAAACGTTACAAGTGGTGGAAGTGTATTTGCTAGAGATATTCCAGATGAAGTAATCCAAATAGCACTAAAAGCAGCTAAAGTTACAGAATTAGATATTGCAGGTGTTGATATTATATATGATAGAGAAAAAGAAGAATATGTAGTATTAGAAGTTAATGGAATACCTGCATTTATAACTCCAGAACAAGAAAAAATAGGTATAGACTACAATGATAAAAAAATAGATTTAATTGTAGATTTAATAGATAGAAAAACAACAAAACTAAAAAAAAACACTAACAACATAACAAAAAGGAATAAACTTGAAAAAACTGCCTAAACTAGGACTATTATATTTAGATTACGTACTAAGATTCTTCGATAAATCAAACTTCAAAGGTTGGCCAGACAAAATTGAAACTGTTACTTATCATTGGAAAAATGATAAAGCTAGATTTATTAAAGAAGTTAAGAAAAAGAAAATTGATATCTTAATTGGAAATATTCCAGCTACTGCATATGATACATTTGTAGAAATTGCAAAAGAGTTACCTCATGTAAGGTTCGTACCATCATTAGAGACTCAATTTTCAAATAAATCTAAAGAAAATGTTACATTATTTTGTGAGAAATATGGTATCGATATTCCTAAAACTAAAATCTTCTATGATAAAGAAAAAGGATATAAATATCTTAAAAACAAAGCAACTTATCCTCAAATCATAAAAAGAAGTTATGGAGCGTCTAACTATGGCGGTTATTATGTTCATAAAGCTGATAATTTTAAAGAAGCAAAAGAATTATTAGATGATAAAAAGTATGTTCCTATTTACACTCAAGATGCAATTGACTTAAAATACTCAGGAGATTTAAGAGTTATGTTAATTGGACATAAACCAATTTGTGCCTTCTGGAGATTTTCAGGTGATGGTGAATGGATTACAAATACTTCTCAAGGTGGTTCAATGTCATATGAAAATGTTCCAATGAATGCATTAGAATTAGCTGTAAAAGCAAGTAAAGCCGCTAAAGCTGAATATTGGGCTTGTGATATTGCAATTGATGCAAAAACAGATAAACCATATATTTTAGAGTGTGCAACTGCATTTGCTGCATTCCCTTATATTAGAGATTGGATTTGTCAATACTTAATGTGGGATTTCTCAAATGGAAGATTTAAAAAACCTCATGTTCCAATATTCTCATGGGAAGAATTAGGGAAAATTGATAGTTCATTATTAAGAACAATGAGACACATTGGATTTGGAAAATATACTCCTTCATGTGATGGAGAGTTTTATTTACCAACTGATGATAGTAAATTTGATATGGAAAAAGCATTATTAAGTAATTCAAATGATGTTCCTGATTCTATAGCTCCGGTAATAGAAAAAGAAGAAAAAATAACTACAATTAGTACTAAAAAAAGTCCTGATTATGAAGTTTCAAAGATAAATTTAAATACAGCTACTCTAACAGACCTTATGTCATTACATGGTATGGAAGAAGAACTTGCATTAGAAATTCAAGAATTATGTGAAGATTTAATTATTACAGATGCATCTGATTTATTAGAAATAGAATCAATTGAAGAACAACTTTTAGAGACTTGGCATGAAAATATTGATGACATGAGAGTTGATATTAATCAAGCAGATAAGACTACATTAAAAAAAATTAAAGGTATAGGTGCTAAACTTGCAAAAATCATTTTAGACTACAAAGAATCTATTGGAAAGTTCACATCAATTGATGAACTAAAAGAAATAGATGGTGTAGGAAAAAATAAATTTACACAATTAAAGTCTAGACTAAAAATAGGAGAATAATTTTTTGAAACAACTCTATAAAACATATGGTGAATCAACTGAAATTTTCAAAGAATTAGAAAAAAAATATCCCAAATATTTCAAAATGAAATCAATTGGAAAAACTTGGGAAAAAAGGGATATTAATCTTTTAATTATCTCTAAAGATATTAAAACCCATGAAGAAAGACCTGCACTATTTTATACAGGTACTATTCATGCTAGAGAATGGGTTGGACATGAATTAGCTATTGAGTTTGCAAATTATATTTTAAACAATTTAGACCATGATCCAGCTATTCAAAATTATATTGAAAATGCTACAATTTATATGGTTCCGTGTGCTAATCCAGATGGATTTGAATATTCACAAAAACATTTTAGTTTTTGGAGAAAAAATAGAAGACAAAATGCTGATGGTTCTTATGGTGTTGATTTAAATAGAAACTTTCCAATAGGATATGTAAAATCAACTGCAACAACTTCAAATGTTTATGGTGGACCTGAACCTTTTAGTGAACCTGAAACAAGAGCATTAAGAGATTTTGTTGAAGCACATGAAAATATATCTATAGCACTTGATTATCACTCTCAAGGAAATGTATTTTTCCCAGCCCATGACTTTAGACATGAAGATACTATTGATACAACGGATATGAATACTTTGTGTGCAAATATGGCTGAAGAAATTAGAAAAATTTCTGATAGAGAATATGGAATTCACCAAGGAAAACCACCTACAAAACTAATTTCTGGAAGTGGTAGAGAATTTTATTATTCAAAAGGAATTATTTCTACAGTTGTAGAGGTAGGAACTAGAAATATTAGTGATTATTTAGATGATATGAATGAACATGTAAGAGAACATATCCCTGCTTTACTTCATGCTGTAAAAGAAGTTCCAAATTATGATAGGAAAAATGGTTTAAGTAGAATTAAATCTTTTGAAATAACTGAAATCGGTTCAAATCATGCAAATTTAGTTTGGGAATATGAACAAAACAATGATATTTTCTTTGAAATTTATAGAAGTACAAAAAACAAATCATTTTGTAATGCATCAAATTTAGTAGCTAGAACTCAAAGTTTAGAATTTAGTGATATAAATCTAAACAGCAACAAAGATTACTACTATAATATTAGAGCAGTAAACAAAAAGACTAATATAAAATCACCTTTTTACCCTCAAATAATATTAAGAACAGACCCTGAATACGATGAGTTTAGTAGAACATATTACGCAACATCAAAGGGAACTGGTTATGTTGCTGAAAACTATACAAACAATAAAAAACATTTTGGTGTGAATTCTTTATTTGTTGGAGTAGATTTAAACAAAGGTGTATCTTACGCAATTGTAACTATGAGTTTTAACACTTTACCTAGTAATGCTCAAATTAAACATGCTTCATTTCATTTATATCCTATAAATAGAGTTTCAACTACCATAGAAAAATATGGTGAATGGAATGTTGGAATTGTAAATCAAGAAACTATGGGAGATATTACTAACTTTGATGATGTAGATAACATGGAAATCTTACAATATGTAGGAAGACCAACTTCATCTGATAAATTAACACAAGGTATTTGGAGAACTTGGGAGTTTTCAGGTAAAGAGTGTGAAACACTACAAAAAGTTGCTGCAAATAATAAAGTTGTATTTAGAATTGAAGGTCCAAAAGACTTAATAATAGGTAGAACTAGACAAATGATGCAATGGGATATAGGATATGGTAAATTTGGTTATGGCTTACCTTACAGACCTAGACTTGAATTAACTTATACGTTAAAACCAACTATAAGTACTATTTATCCTAAAGCTGTTTATACAGTAACTAAAGATGAAGTAATAAATAATGAAATTACAGCAGGATTTGATGCTGATGGAAATAAAATATATTCAACTTTTGAATTTAATATTTCATCACTACCACCTTATGATGAAACTATTATTACTAATGCTTATTTTGAATTAAACTCTACAAAAATCTATATTAAAGATGATATTAGATTTCATCTTGAATTTGTTGATGAAAACATTGATAAAGATTATGAAAAAATTAAAAATAGAGATGTAATTCATAATATTGGTTATGATGTTAGTGCTACAGAGTTAAAAAATAATCAAACTCAATACTTTACTTTTGATAGTTATGCTGGTATTACATTAAATGAAAAATTAGAAGATAAATCTGATATTTCATTTGTTTTAAGCCCTACTTCATCAAAAAAAGCCATAAAAGATAAAAGTATTTCTTGGGAAATGAAAAATCAATCATTAAGTCCAAAACTTATAATTGAACATATTCCAAAAAGAAGAAAACCTTTACCTCAAGTTACTAATGCAAACTTAACTTTAGAAAATGGGAAAATTAAATTAACATGGACAAATCCTATTCATGATGATTTAAAAGGTGTAAAAGTAATTAAAAATGCATATAGAGAGCCCTATTCTACTCACGATGGACAGAAACTTTATGCGGGAATGGATGAATACACATTTGATGATTTTGGAGCATTAGATGTGGATAAATACTTTGCAATATTTACTTATGATGAAGTTCCTAATTATTCTAAACCAATAATAATAAAATATGAAGCGAAATAGAAATATTTCGCTTTAGAATAAAAAACACCCTAAAACTCTAAAAATACTACAAAAAAATCAATTACTTTTTATTTTCAAAAGATATAATATTTTATAAAATTTTATTTATTAGGAAAATATTATGATTATGAAATTCAAAGAATTCTACCCAAATATCGATAAGACAGCATGGATTGCACCTAGTGCTGATGTTATTGGAAATGTGACTGTGGGAGAAAACTCTTCAATCTGGTTTGGTTGTGTTGTTAGAAGTGATGTAAACAAAGTTATTATTGGTAAAAACACAAATGTTCAAGATTTATCATGTATTCACACAGATGTAGATTCGCAAACAATACTAGGAGATAATGTAACAATTGGACATAAAGTTATGCTTCATGGATGTAAAATTGAAGATAATTGTTTAATTGGTATGAGTGCTACTATTTTAGATAATGCTGTAATTGGAAAAGGAAGTATAGTTGGAGCAAATTCACTTGTTACAGCTGGAAAAGTGTTTCCACCAAACTCTTTAATTATGGGAAGTCCTGCAAAAGTTGTTAAAGAATTAACTTCTGAAGATGAAGAAAAACTAATTAAACACGCTGGACATTATGTAGATTATAAAAATGAGTATAGTTAATTTAAAATAAAGAGATTAATTCTCTTTATTTTAATCTTGAATAGTCTTTATCTAAAGCTGTATAAAGTTCATCAAAACTTACATTATCCATTTTTTCGATAGTTTCCATCATAACAACGTTATCTTCTTTACCATCCCAAATTTTAATATAAGTACCTTCTTTATAACCATTATCTTGTCTAAATTTATTTAAGCAATTTTTACCTATGTATAATTTTTGTAACCAAGTAAATGATAATCCAGAAATCTTACAACATCTAAAGAATTGATCAATAAATCTTTCAATTCCTGAAAATGCTGGCATATTTCCTGTTTCAATAGCTAATGAAATATATGATAATTTTTCTGATTCTTCAATCATTTTTTTAACATCAACTGTTTCAGCTATGTCATAAATACAATGAGTATTCACTAAAGAAACAGCTTTGGGAACATTTGTTTCTTGTAAAATATATGACATTAAGAAATGCCAAATATCAACAAGTTCAATATGAATATTATTCATATCTGGTTCTGAATTTATATTTTTCCAATGCTTCCAAGGAGCTGAATCAATCAACTCAGCAACTTCCATATGAATACATCTTAACCAGTTTATTTCTTTGCCAAATTTATTTACACCTAATTCCCAGTTTTTACCATTAGTTGAGTCATTTAACTCTTTTTGTAATAAAAACATCTCTTCAAGCTTATGAGGAAATGATGAAGCTTCTTCTAATAGACTTGCTAAAGGTAAGCACTCTTCAACAAGCATATCTAGGTTTGTATTCATTGGAAGTTTTTTATCACCTTTTAATAGATGAAGAATTAATGAAACATAATATGGAACTTCATCTTTTTCTTCCCATTCTAAAACATTATGTGATGATATTTTTGTGTAGTGAATAAAATCCTCAACACTAACAAATCCAAGAATTTTCAAACTATCTTTAAAATCTTTATAAAGCAACATACTCTCCTAAATATTTGTATTCTTTTTTTCATAAAATGAACAATCTTGCGAACTACTATTTTTAACTACAACAGAGGGAATCATTTTAGATTTAAAACCATAAGCCTTACATCCATGTGGAGTACTATTAACCCAAGTTACATAATAATATTTGCATTTTTGACATACTATTTTGTTTTTCATTGTGAAATATTAGCTAAAATGGGTATAATTTTAGATAAAACACAAATCAAATACTAGGAGTATTTATGAATAATAAAGCCGTAATTATAATAATTATATCACAAATAGTGTTCACAATTGCAAGTATAATTTCATTTAATTCTGTAAGTGCATCTACAGCTTTGGTTATTCTAAATATTCTTTTCTTTGCAATTATAGTTTATGTAGTTAATAACTTTTTAAAAAGCTCAACTACTGGAATTGAAAACTTCAAAAAACAGCTTATGCACTTAAAAGATTTTATCTTCTTAAAAACAAACTACTTAGAAAAAGTAGAATTAAAAGGTGATGAGTCAGATATTTATATCAAAGCCTTACAAGACAATGTCGAGATATTTGATAAGGCCAAAAAAGAAGATATGAAAGTATTGGGTGAAACTATTTTATTACTAAGTAAACTTCAAATTGGTATTTCAAAATGTAGAATTAAATCTTCAACTGATAATTTTATGATTAAAGCATTAAAAGAAGCAACAAACAAAATGCTAGATGAATTAGATGGTAACATGAGTCAAATTCAGACAATAAGTCAAAGCTATACAAATGATGATTTTACAAAAAAAATTGAAATTGCAAAACAAACTCAAGGTAAAATGAAAGATGTTATGAATAGTGTAAATGCTTTAGGTGAAGCCTTAGCAATTTCAGCTAGAGATAATCTTAATAATGGTGAAAAAATAAAAGAAGATTCAGTAAAAATGAGTTACGCAATGGATGAATTAACTCACAAAGCAAATGAACAAGCAGCAAGTTTAGAAGAAACATCTGCTGCTATTGAAGAAATAACAAGTCTTACAAGGAATAATGCAGCTTCTGCGAAAAACATGTTGAATTTAGGTTCAAATGTTAGTGAGTCTTTAAAAAATGGAGTTTCTTTAGCTACAAAAACTACTGAAGCTATGGATGAAATAAACAATAAAGTAAATGCAATAAATGAAGCCATAAGTGTTATAGATAATATTGCATTCCAAACAAATATTTTATCTTTAAATGCAGCTGTTGAAGCTGCAACTGCTGGTGAGGCTGGTAAAGGTTTTGCTGTTGTTGCGGGTGAAGTTAGAAACTTAGCAAATAGAAGTGCTGAAGCAGCTAAAGAGATTAAAGAACTAGTTGAAGACGCAAATTTAAAAGCTAATGATGGAAAACAAATCTCTGATTCTATGATTAAAGGTTATGAAGAGTTAGATGAACAAATCAAAAAAACCCTTGAAATAATAAGTGATGTAAGTAATTCATCAAATGAACAAATTCAAGGAATTGAACAAATAAATGATGCTGTAGCAACATTAGATAAAGTAACACAACAAAATGCTTTAGAAGCTAATAATGTTAATCAGATAGCTCAAGAGCTTTCTGGTTTAGCAAGTAATTTAGAAGAAATAGCAAGTAAGAAAAAGTTTTAAATAATAGTTATATTTAAGGGTAATTAAACCCTTACTTTGCTTTGAATAGCTTTTGATAAAGACATTATGTCTACATTTTCTAAGCTAACTCCCGTTGGAACACCTTGGGCAATTTTATTAAAATTAAGATTTTTATCTTTTAATTTATCTTCAATATATAAAATAAAAGCATCATTTGCAATTGATGGTGTTATAGCAAATAAAACATCTTCAACTTCATTTTCATCAATAAAATTAAAAAGCATATTTAAACTTTCTTGTTCAAGCTCTTCAATTACGAAATATTTTCCTTCAAATTGCTTAGATTCCTCAATTAAAAAAATATCTTTGGCACTTTGAACAATACAAAGTTTAGTATTATCTCTTGTATCATCTAAGCAAATATCACATATTTCATGTTCACTCATACAACCACAACTTGAGCATTTACTTATGTTTCTAAGTGCATTTTCAATACTGTGTGCAAGTTTAATACCACAATAATTATCGTTCATTACAATATGATAAGCTAGTCTTAAAGCTGATTTTTTACCAACACTTGGTAACGACTCAAATGCTTCAACTAGTTCATAAAATTTTTCTAATCCTTTTTTCATTCGTGAAGTATATCGAATTTTTATATTTATTTTGTTAAAATCGCGAAAACTATAGATTAGTAAAAATTATTAGGAGATACTAAATTGACTGAAATCGATTATTATGAATTATTAGAAATTAGTAAAGATGCTCAAAAAGGTGAAATTAAAAAAGCCTACAGAAAAATGGCTATGAAATATCACCCAGACAAAAATCCTGATAACCCAGAAGCTGAAGAAAAGTTCAAAGCTGTAAATGAAGCTTATCAAGTATTAAGTGATGATGAAAAAAGAAATATCTATGATAGATATGGTAAAGCTGGACTTGAAGGTCATGGACAAGGTGGCGGAGGATTCTCTGGTGGTTTTGATGACTTAAGCTCTATTTTTGAAGAGATGTTTGGTGGTGGTTTTGGTGGTGGTTCATCATCAAGAAGACAAAGAAAAACTTACAACTATAATTTAGATATTGCAGTTGATGTAAAACTTGAATTTAATGAAGCAGTATTTGGTTGTAAAAAAGATATCAAATACAAATATAAAACAGCGTGTAAGCCTTGTAAAGGTACGGGTGCTAAAGATGGTAAACTAGAAACTTGTCAAACTTGTGGTGGACAAGGTCAAGTTCATATGAGACAAGGTTTTATGACATTTGCTCAAACTTGTCCAAACTGTCAAGGTACAGGTCAAGCTGTTAAAAGTTCATGTACTTCTTGTAATGGAAAAGGTTATGATGAAGTTGAAGATAAATTTAGTGTAGATATTCCTGAAGGTGTAAATGATGGAATGAGAATTAGAGTTTCAAATAAAGGAAATATAGCACCTGATGGTTCAAGGGGAGATTTATATTTACAAGTATCTGTAAAAGAAGATTCTCACTTTGTAAGACATGATGATGATATTTATTTAGAAGCACCTATATTCTTCACTCAAGTTGCACTTGGGGCTACAATAAAAATCCCTGGACTTAGAGGAGAATTAGAACTTGAAATTCCAGCAGGAGCAAAAGATAAACAACAATTCACTTTTAGAGGTGAAGGTGTAAAATCTGTTCAAGGTTATGGAAAAGGTAATTTAGTTGTTCAAATTAAAATTGAATATCCAAAATCTTTAACAGAAGAACAAACAGAACTACTTGAAAAACTTCAAGAAAGTTTTGGAATTGAAAGTAAACCCCATGAATCAACATTTGAATCAATGTTTGATAAAGTTAAAAGCTGGTTTAAATAATACAATATACATAAAGAAAAAGCCTTTAGCTTTTTCTTTCATGTCTAATTAAATATAAACCTGAAAAAATCACTATCATAGCCCCAAGAATTGTTAAATTATCAGGAATATGATTAAATATAATCCATCCTAAAATAGATGCACTTATTATTTCTAAATATTGGAAAGAAGCTAAACTAGAAGCTTTTGAATAATAAAATGCTTGAGATATTAGTAATTGTACAATAGTTGTTATAACTCCAAGAACTAATATTAACCACCAATGATTATTGTTTACTTCAGTATATTGAAATGTTTCAAAATTTACTATTTCAGATATAACCATAACAATTGATAAAAAAATAGTTGAAATAAAACCAATATAAAATTGTAAACTTTTAGCATTTGATTTTGTAGAAATTTGTTTTAAACTCATTAAATATAATGCATAAAAAAATGCTGCTAAAATTGGTAAAATTGCTGCTATTCCATAAGCTGACCAATTTGGTCTTATTATAATCATTGTTCCTATTAATCCAATAACAACAGCGATTATGTGATTTTTTTGAAGTTTTTCTTTAAGTATCACAACACTCAAAATTGTTAAGATAAGAGGCTCAACAAAAAATAAGGCAATGTTATTTGCTAAAGGTAAAAATTTTAATCCCCAAAATAAAAAAACGATACATAAAGTAATAAATAAACTACTTAGAATATACTCTTTTTTAAATTCTGTTAATTTATATTTTAAAACAAATGCTAATGCAAATAATATTATAGCCTGCAATAAAAACCTAAGCCATGCAATTTGCACCACACTATATGAGCTTGATAACCACTTAGCTATAGCATCTGTAAATGGCAGTATTAAAACTGCCAAAACCATTAAAAAAATACCTTTTAAATTTTCTTCTTTTGTGATAGTTTTTGTCATTGGCGAAGTATAACAAAATTTAATTTTATAAAGCTTTCTTAATTACAATTTTCTTTTTTTGAAAGTTTTTTTAATTCATCACATGAAAAGCCAGCTTCTTTTCTTGCGCTGAAATTTAAGTCCATTTTTCTTGTGGTTGCCCCAGGGAAAACCTCTTCAATGATTTTCAAATATGTTTCTTCAGGTTCTACATTTTCTAATTCACAAGCAAATTTATACCATATATCACCCTTTCTAACATGGTCAACTTCTTCTTGTAATATAATTTTTAAAACTTCAAGAATTTTTTCATTAAATTCATCTTTGTTTGAATTTAGTTTTTCCATAATTTTGGGATTTTGATCTAAACCATTTGCTTCAAGATACCTAGGAACTGCAGCCATTCTTTTCAAAAAATTATCTTGTGTTTTTTCCAAAGCTTCAAAAAGATTTTTATGTACAGGATAATCCCCATATTTTCCATCAAGTTGTGATAATAGATCCTCAAGCATTAAGAAATGTCTTATTTCATCACTAGCTACTTCTAACCAATCTTTATAATATTGTTTTGGTAAATTTTTAAATCTTAAAGCTGCATCTAGTGCTAAATCAATTGCTGAATACTCTATATGCATGATTGTATGAATTAAATATTTTTTTCCATCAATAGATTTAAAGTTTGAAATTTTTGGAAGTTTCATAGGCTTAACAACATTTAAAAAAGAACTGTAAGAAGGTTCTTTATGAAATACAGGTTCATAAGAATTATCCATAATATAATCATCTTTTAAAAATTTATCATAAAATGTTCTAAATTTTTCTATTTTTTCATGGGGAGAAAATGTCAACAAAACATCTTCTAATTCTAAAAAGTAATCCATTTATAACCTCTACTTAGATATAATATATTTTAAAACGTAATACTAACAAAACAAGGCTAAATAATGGATATTAAAGTACAACCAATGGGTGATTATATGACTAACTGTTATATCATAACAGTACAAGACAAAGATTTCATAATAGACCCCGGTGTTGATGCTTTAAGATGGATTAAAACTCAAGTTAAAAATCCAGTTGCTGTTTTAAATACACATGGACATTTTGATCACGTTTGGTCAAATACTGAAGTTAAAAATGAATATGGAATAAAACTATACACTCCAAAAGATGATGAACCTATGTTACAAATGGATCCTTATGGTATGGGAATGCCTGCATCATATCCGGATGTTTTAGTTCAACCTGATGAAGAAATTGAAATTCAAGGTGTAAAAATTAAATTTCATCATTTTCCGGGTCATACTCCAGGATGTTCTGCAATTGCATTTAATAAACACCTTTTCACAGGTGATTTTATTTTCAAAGGTTCAATTGGAAGATTTGATTTTCCAATGTCAAATGCAAAAGATATGAAAAACTCTTTAGCAAAAGTATTAAAATGGGAAGATGATTATCATATTTATCCAGGTCATGGTGGTAAAACTACTATGAAAAGTGAAAAAGAGAGCTTAGTACAATGGTACAACTACATATAAAGGATTAATTTTGTCAGACATTTGTGAAAAAATCATCAAAGAAGATGAAAAATTAAAACTTTTAACTAACATTGATGAAATAAATAGAAATATCTATAAATATTTAGTTTCTCATTATAAAATCAATGGATTAGAAATAGTTGTTAAAAAGAAAGATGATATTGAAAAAGTTTTCTCTTCTGATACAAATTTAGACCATGAATATGAAACTTCAATTGAACTTATTAAAAGTACTCAAGCAAAAATCCATTTTAAGATTTTTACTGATGACTTTGAAGTATTACAAAATATTGAAATGAATAAAGATCATATTCATATTATTTTAGAGATTTTTTCACAATCTTTATATAATAAACTTCTGGAAGATTCTATTTCTAAATTAACACTAATTGATAGTGTAACAGGTGCTTATAAACGAACTTTTATTGATAATTATTTAAGCAAAATTCTTGATTTAGAAAAAAGAGAAAATAAAAAAGTTGCATTTTTAAAAGTTGGTATTGATAAATTTAGAGCTGTAATTGATGAATTTGATTATGCAACTGGAGATAAAGTTTTAAAAGCTTTAGCTGACGTTATTAGAGAAAGAATCAGAAGCTCTGATATTTTAGTAAAAATTGATTCAGGAGAATTTTTAGTAATACTACTAAATGTTACTAATACAGATAACGCTGTAAATATAACTGAAGATTTAATAGAAACTTTTGCTAAAACAAGTGTAACTGTAAATGAAGAAGAAGGCTTTGTTCTATATAAAACTATTTCAATAGGAATATCAATCTTCCCTGAGAATGGTGAATTAATTGATGATATTATTAAACATACTGACATAGCTTTATATGAAGCAAGAAATTTAGGTAGATCTCAGTATTTTATTTATAAAGATGAAGAAGTAAATTCAATAGATTTATTCTAGGAAAAAAATGAAAGAAACAATATTAAAACTTATTAGAGAAGCCAAAAACAACGAAGATATCTATAAAGATTTAGACTCTATTTATACTTTATATGAACAACTTCAATATTCTACAAATATTTTACAAATGGCTCAAGATATATTTGAATGGTTGAAAGTAAAGTTTAATATTGACAATATGCAATTTGATTTAATAAATATCAATAAAAATTCAAAAGAAAATATATTTAGTATAGGACAAGAGTTCAACTTAGATGATGACTTAAGTTTCTTTTTTATAATTTCTACTCATACAACTTTAAACGCAATAGTTTCATTTAGGGCAACATCAAATGTTCACTATGAAGTTCTAAGAGAAAAACATCACGATACTATAGATTCAGCTTTTTTCCAAGTATCTCCAATAATCCAAAATGGAATAATTAAGAAAAACTACGTTGAGTCATCTTCTTTTGACATGCTTACAAAAGTTTTTACAAGGGAGCATTTAGTTAACAACTTAGAAAAACATCTAAAATTAACTGAATATAAAAACAATGAAATATATTTCTTTATGATAGGAATAGATCATTTTAAAGCAATAGTTGATGAGTTTGATTATGACATTGGGGATAAATTTTTAGTTGAACTATCAAAAGTTATCTACTCTAATATTTCTAACTTTGATATGGTTGCAAGATTAAATGCAGATGAATTTTTAGTTACTATTTTAGATAGCAATAGTGAATTTGAAGCTGAAAATCTAGCTAGAAAAATAATCGATGATTTTAAAGAAATCGAAATAGTTGTAGATGAAGAAACAAAACAAACTCTAAAAAAAACCATATGTGTTGGATTTGATATTTTCAAAATACAAGGTCCTGATACTATTAAAGAAGCTATTAAAAATGTCGATATATCTTTATATGAAGCTAAAAATCTTGGTAGAAGTCAATTATTTAAATACAGTGATTTAAGTAGTGAAGATACTTTAGAATTATTCTAAAATATCTCTTTAAAACTATTGTATTTTTCTTGCTTTTAAATATACTCTTTTAGGTGCTGGATAACCTTCAATTGTTTTAGTTGGGTCATTAGGATCCAAAAAGTCCTCTAAACTTTGATCAAAAGACCACTGAGTTTTTCTTTGTTCTTCATTTGTAGTTACAGTTGTAGCTATAACTTCAATATTTTCAAACCCTGCTCTTTTACACCAATTTTTTAATGCGTTTATTGTAGGTATAAAATAAATATTTGGAATTTTTGAGTATCTCTTATCAGGTGTTAAACAAATCTCTTCTTCCCCATCTATCATAAATGTATCTATTAAAATTTCACCTTTACTATTTAATCCCCTTGCAAGAGATTTTAGCGTTCCAACAGGATCTGGTCTATGATATAAAACACCTAGCATAAAAATAAAATCAAACTTATGATTGTAAAACTCTAAGTGCTCTACCCCTAGCATCTCATAAATAATATCTGTTTTTGCAAAATGGTTGATAAACTCAAACTGATGTAAAGTTAAAGGACTAGGATCAAAACCAATCATTCTTTTAGGTTTGTCTTCAAGCATTCTAAACATGTAATATCCATTGTTACATCCAATATCAGCAACTACTTTATCTTTTAAATCAAAATGAGGTCTAATAAGATTGTATTTTAAATTACTTTGCCACTCACTGTCAATTTCTAAACCAAAAAGATTAAATGGTCCTTTTCTCCATGGTATAAGTTTTTTAGCTGTTTCTAAAATCAAATCATGCTCTTCTTGAGTTATATCATCTTTTTTACCTACAGTAAACCAATCACCATAATCTACATCAAAATCTTTAGTTTTAATAACATTTAATTTATTTAATTGTTCAAACCAAGGCAGTACATTTTTCCATGATCTGCAATCATCTTTTTTCTTTTTTAATTCTTCTAATTCCATGGGGCGTATTATATGTATTTATCACTTAAATTGTAAATATAAATTTTACATTTACAACTCATTAACCCAAGGTTAATATAGAAAAAATATAATCTCATTATATTTAAACAAAGGATAAATTTTGAATTTAAGTAACTTGTTGTTTTCTTTTAAAACTACACTTGTATTACTTTTAATTTTAGCTGCAGGGGCTGGATACGCAACATTTATAGAAAATGATTTCGGTACATCTTCAGCGAGAGTTTTAGTTTACAACAATATTTGGTATGAAACTGTTTTAGTTTTAACTACCGTAAATCTTACAGGTATCATTTTTAAATATAAAATGTACAAAAATACTGCAAGATTTCTATTCCACTCATCTTTTGTTATCATTCTTTTAGGTGCAGGTATCACAAGATACTTCGGTTATGAAGGTATTATGCAAATTAAAGAAGGTACTACTGAAAATAGAATGCAATCTTTAGAGCCATATTTACAAATTACTGTAGATGATGGTAAAGATACATATTATGAAGAGCATCAATTAGAATTTACAGCTTTATTAAAATCTTTAAATCATTTTGATTATGATGTAAATTTTGCTCCAAACAAATCATTAAAAGTTGAGTATGTTGACCATATGTTTGCTAGAAAAGGCAAAGCAACAATGGGACTAACTACTGTTAAAGTAACATATAATGGTGAAACACAAGAAGTAAGACTTCCTGGTAAAAGAGCTCAGGTTGGAGTTCCTAGATTATTAACTTTTGGTGATGTTAAAGTTAATCTAATTTATGGTTCTAAACCTCTTACTATTCCATTTGCTATTAAGTTAAATGATTTCCAACTTGATAGATATCCTGGAAGTAACTCTCCATCATCATATGCATCTGAAGTAACAGTAATAAAACCAGATGGTGAAAAATATGATTATAGAATTTTTATGAATAGAACTATGCATGAAGGTAACTATTTATTCTTCCAAAGTTCATATTTCCCTGATGAAACAGGTACTGTTTTATCTGTAAACAATGACCCAGGTAAGTGGCCTACATATTTTGGTTACTTAGTACTTACAATTGGATTTGTATTAAATTTCTTTGATAAAAAATCGAGATTTGCAAAACTTACAAAATTTGTTAGTACAAAAGATTTAGCTTCAATTGGAATTGCTGCTTTATTAAGTTTTGGAGCTGTTTCATCTTATGCTCAAGAGACTACTCAAAACAATACTCAAACTCAGCAACAAAATGGTGGGCAACAAGAGTTTATGAAGCAACTTACTCCAAAAGAGATGGCTGACTATTTAAATAAATATAAAGAAACTTCTGTTGAAACAGCTGAAAAATTCTCAAGACTTGTTGTGCAAGATCATCAAGGTAGAATGAAGCCAATGTCATCTATGAATAGAGATATTGTTTCAAAAGTTAGTAAAAAGAACTCTTACTTAGGTATGAATTTTGACCAAATTGTTTTAGGTATGCTAGCAAGACCTGATATTTGGAAAGATGTAAAAATCATCAAGGTTAAAACACCACAACTTAAAAAGTTTTTAGGTATACCTGAAAGTAGAAATTACATAGCATTTTCAGAAGTATTCAAAAAAAGTAAGTATGCTTTAGCAGGGGAAGTAGAAAAAGCCAACCAAGTTAAAGTATCTGAAAGAGGTACTTACGAAAGAGATATCATCAAAGTTGATGAAAGAGTAAATATTATTTATGCTGTATTTAATGGTGCATTATTTAATATTTTCCCACAAGTTCCAACTGAGAGTTCAAAAGTTGATGAAAATAGTAAATGGTATAATCCATTAGATGCTATTTCAACTTTTGAAGGTATGAACCAAACAGCTGTACAAAGTATGATTAGAGGTTTAGTTCAAGCTGTATCATCTTTTGATTGGGAAAAAGCAAATACATATGTTGGAATGATTAAAACATACCAAGAAAAAATTGGTTCTGATGTTAATTTAAGTAAATCAGAAATTGAAAATGAAATATTATTCAACGAAATTGATTTATTTCCTAAATTAACTTTAGCATACTTATTCCTTGGAATTATTATGTTAATTGCAGCATTTATTACTGTATTTAAACCAAAATTCAAATCTAAAAAATTAACATTTGTTTTCTTTGCATTGTTATTTATTTTATTCAGTATTCAAACATTTGGTATGGGATTTAGATGGATAATTTCAGGACATGCACCTTGGTCAGATTTATATGAATCATTATTATATATTTCATGGTCAGCTATTTTTGCAGGTGTTGTATTCTTTAGAAAATCACTTTTAGCATTAAGTGCTGCTATTATTGTAGCTGCAATCTTTATGTTTACAGCCCATTTAACAGGAATTGATCCTCAAATTACAAATCTTGTTCCAGTACTTAAATCATACTGGTTAACAATTCACGTTTCAATTTTAACTGCATCATATGGATTCTTTGGTTTAAGTGCAGTGATTGGATTTATGACATTAATTATGTTTATATTTAGAAAAAATAGACCACATATTGATGAAAATATTAAACACATAACAGCTATTAATGAAATTTCATTAATAATTGGTGTTGCTGCAATTACTATTGGTAACTTCCTAGGTGGTGTTTGGGCTAATGAATCTTGGGGAAGATATTGGGGATGGGACCCAAAAGAAACTTGGGCTTATGTATCAATTATTGTTTACGTAATTGTACTTCACTTAAGATTTGTACCTAAATTAAATAATCCATTTACTTTTGCAACAGCTTCACTAGTTGCATTTGGATCTATTTTAATGACATATTTTGGAGTAAACTTCTACTTATCAGGAATGCACTCTTATGCTACAGGTGATCCTGTACCAATTCCTACATGGGTATATGTAGTTGTTACTATGGTAATAATAACAATACTATTAGCCTTTAGAAATAGAAATCTAAAAGATATGCTACAAAAATAATTTTCAAAAACAAAAGGCTTAGAGTTTTTCTAAGCCTTTTTATGTTAAAATAGTGTCAAAATCTGATAGGACACTTCATTTTGGAACAAAATAAAATTATTGAAATAATAAATAAATCTAGAAATTTAAAAGTATTATATGTTGAAGACAACGAAGATGTAAGAAATCAAACTAAAAAAATGTTAAGCGCATTTTTTCAAAATATTGATTTAGCCGTAAATGGCCAAGAAGGCTTTGAACTATTCTCAAAAAATCCTTACGATATTTTAATTACTGATATTAAGATGCCAGAAATAGATGGTATGACTTTAATCAAAATGATTAGAGAAGTTAATGACAGTATCCCTATTTTAATTCTATCTGCACACGATGATAAAGATTATTTACTTAAATCAATTGATTTTAATGTAGAAGGATATATTTTAAAACCATATAACCTTAGTCAAATTGCAGAAACTATAGATAAACTTCTAAATAGAAATGAAAAAGTATTTCATAAAAACTCATTGTTACTTATTGAAGATTTTGTTTGGAACATTGAGGACAAGTTTTTAGCAAAAAATGGTGAAAAAATTAAATTAACAGCAAATGAAATAAAACTTTTTGAAAATTTTGCAAAATCTCCTAATTTAAGCCTATCTTACAATGATATTGAATCTACTGTATTTGAAGATTATAATTTTGACAATAGAAGAGTTAGAAACTTATTATCAAGATTAAAGAAAAAACTTGATGTTGAACTGTTTAATTCAGTTTATGGTTATGGATACGAATTAAGAACTGTTAAAGAATTATGATTAAATTAAAAGTTCTTCTTTGTTTCTTAATATTTATTAACATATTAAACGCAAATGTAATTCTTACTGAAGAAGAAAAAAATTATATAAAAAATAATGCACCAATAAAACTTCACAATGAAAAAAATTGGCCTCCATATAACTTTTATGAAAATGGAGAAGCTAAAGGTTTTTCAATTGATTACATGAGATTATTATCAAAAAAAGTTGGTATGCCAATAGAGTTTATTAGTGGTTACTCATGGGATGAATATATGAGTATGCTACAAAAAAATGAAATTGATTCCATAATAAACATCTCAAAAAATAAAGAAAGAAGTAAGATTTTTAATTTTACAGATATATTTCATACAGCTGCAAATGCAATTTATGTTCAAAATGGAAAAGAAAAATTAAATAGTTTAGAAGCTCTAAAAGGTAAAACTATTATTATGCCAAAAGGCTTCTTTGCTCAACAATTAATTGAAAAACATTATCCTGATATCAAGCAAATATTAGTAAAAGACTCATTAGAATGTCTAAAAGCTTTATCTTTAGGTAAAGCTGATGCTACAATTGGTAAAAAAAATGTACTTGATTATATCATCTCTACAAATAATATATCAGGAGTAAAAGCTGTAAACTTTGTTGATGACAATAGACTTGTAAGTCTTATTAGAATGGCAACAAACAAAGAAAATACAGTTTTAAGAGATATATTACAAAAGGGACAAAAAGCAATTTCAGATGAAGAATTACTTGCCCTTAAAAGAAAATGGTTTGGGGTATCAACTTTTGAAAATAACAAGATATCAAACAATGTTAGCTTTTTATCAAAAGTTCAAAGAAACTATTTATCAAAAAACAATGTAATAAATGTTTGTTCTTTTAGAGAAATTAAACCCATAGAATTTAAAGAAAATGATAAGTTTTCAGGTGTTACTATTGATTTACTTGAATTGATATCAAAAAAACTAAATGTAAAAATGAACTATATTGATACAGTTTCTTTAGATAAAACAAAAGAAATGGTTGCTTCAAATGAATGTGATATAGTTCCTACATATTACAGAGGTATAGAATTTATAGAAGTTGCAAATCTTTCTAAACCTTTATTTAAACAATCCCTTGCAATTGTTACTAAAAAAGGTGAACCTATTGTAAAAAGTTTAGATGAACTTTCTAGAAAATCTATTGCTATTAGTAAAAACTCTTCTGTAATCAAAATGATAAATTCAAATTATCCTAATATGAATATTATTCCAACAAACTCAAATTATGAGTCTTTAGAAGCGGTTAATAGTGGCAAAGCATACTTTGCACTTGAACCTCTACCTATTGCTTTATTTTACATGAGTAAATTTGCATTAAATGATATTTATATTTCAAGATACTCTTCACTAAACTTTAGCTCAAATTTAGCAATTAATGATAATAAAAAAACACTTCTAGGTATTATAAATACTACCATCGATAATATTAGCGAAAATGAACATACTGCAATTTTCAATAAATGGACAAATGTTTCTATTAAAGAAGGTATAGATAAAGATCTTATTATAAAAATTACATTAGGTTTAATTGTAATTTTTATAGCTTTAATGTATAGACAAATAATTTTACATAAACATAATAAAAAATTAACAGAAGCAAAAGAAGAAGTTGAAAAGAAAACATTAGAATTAGCAAAACAAAAAGAGCTTTTTGAAACTCTTTATTACAAATCATCAGACGCCGTATTACTAATTAAAAATGGTGTGATAATAGATTGTAATGAATCAACAGAAAATATTTTAAGATATAGCAAAAATGATATTCTAGGTACACTTTTAAGTAATATGTGTTTATATTCACAGGGCTATATTTCTTCAAAATTAGAACTAGCTAAAAATGAAAAAAACATTACTTTTGAATGGTTAAGTAAAGATAAAAAAGGTGATTCAAATTGGCTTGAGGTTGTATTTACATCAATTGAAATTGATAATGAACCAGTTATTCATGCTGTTTTTAGAGACATAAATAAAAGAAAAACACTAGAAAATGAAATTGAAAAATTAAATTCAAATTTAGAATCAAAAGTTGAGGAAGAAATTCAAAAAAATAAAGAAAAAACTTCTCAATTAATACATCAATCAAGATTAGCTCAAATGGGTGAAATGTTAAGTATGATTGCACATCAATGGAGACAACCTCTAACAGCTATAACTGCAACATCAAACAATATCATTCTAAAAAACATGATAGATGGTGTTGACTCTAAAGAGTTAAATAAAGAATTAAATTTAATTACTGATTATACACAGCATCTATCATCAACTATTAATGACTTTAGAAACTTCTTTAAGGCTGATAAAGAAAAAAATACAACAACATTAGAAGAACTAATTGAAAAGTCATTAAACATAATTAATACTTCAACAGATGCTAATCAAATAGAAATTATAAAAGATTATTCTTGTGGAAAATTAATTACTACATATAGTAATGAAATACAACAAGTTATTTTAAATATTTTAAAAAATGCAGAAGATGTATTACTAGAAAGAAATGTACAAGAAAAAAAGATTTTTATTAATACCTATGATGATAATAAATATGCTATTTTAGAAATTAATGATAACTCAGGTGGTATAAAAAAAGAAATCATGGATAAAATTTTTGATCCATATTTCTCTACAAAGAAAAATCAAGAAGGTACAGGGCTTGGACTTTATATGAGTAAAACGATTATAAATGAGCACTGTAACGGAAAGCTTTTAGTTCATAACAATGAATTAGGGGCTGTATTTACAATCAAATTAGAATTGGACTTGGAAAATGAATAGAAGGCTAAGTGATCTTTTGGATTTTTCAAAAGAGTTATCAATAATTGTTATTGAAGATGAAGAAATAGTATTAAATCAACTGGAAAAATCCTTAAAAAGTTTTTTTAAGGATGTAATAATTGCAAAAGATGGTAATGAAGCTTTAGACAAATATTTTGATTACCATAAGAAAAATAATAAATTTATTGATATAGTTTTTACTGATTTACATTTACCTAATCTAAATGGATTAGAGTTTTGTGAAAAAATAAAACCATACAATGAAAAACAAATTATCTTAGCAACTTCAGCATATGCAGATGTAAATGATTTACAAAGATTTATCGATATAGGTATATATAAATTTATAGCTAAACCTATTGATTTTAATAAACTATTTGATGCAATAACTGAAAGCTTAGAAAAACTAAAAGAAACAAAAAAACATGAAGAACTTTTAAGTGAGTTAAACTATGTTAAAAATGAAAACATAAAATTATTTGAACAAGCCTCTTTAGATAAACTAACAGGTTTATATAATAGAAGATACTTAGATGATATTTTAGAAAAATATACTAATTCTAATTTTGCATTAATATTTACAGATATTGATGACTTTAAACAAATAAATGACAACTATAGCCATAGAGTTGGAGATGAAGTTTTAATAAAATTTGCTGACATTTTAAAAACTCATACTAGAAGTTATGACTTTGTTGGAAGATGGGGTGGAGAAGAGTTTATTATTATTCTTAAAGACACAGATATTGATACAACTTTGTTTATTTCAGAAAAACTTAGAAAAAGTATAGAAAAAGAAAAAATCTACGAAGATATATCTATAACTTCTAGTTTTGGTGTAGCGCTTCATGATAAAAATAAAACTATAGAAAAGGTTATTGATGAAGCTGATCATAATCTATATAATGCTAAAAATAAAGGTAAAAATAGAATTTCATATTTAAATAATATATATGAAGAATAGGAAATATTTTGGAAAAAATTATTACTATATTTAAAGATTTAGTACAATTACAAAGATGTTCTGGAAATCATGATGATTTTATTAACTATATAAAAAACATTTCATCTAATTATGGATATGAGTGTTTAATTGATGAACATAAAAATATTCTTTGTAGAAAAAGCGAAAATTCAAATTTAGTATTTCAATCTCACTATGATATTGTTTGCTTAGATGATAATTGTATTCCTACTTTTGTTCAAGTTGAAGATATCATCAAGGCTAATAATACAACTTTAGGTGCTGATAATGGAATTGGTTGTGCTTATATGATTTCATTAATGATGGAAAACTATGATTGTGAGTTTTTGTTTACAAGTGATGAAGAAATTGGTTTAATTGGTGCAAATAATTTAAATCTACCAATAAATTCAAACTATATGCTAAACCTTGATAGTGAAGAAGAAGGTGAAGTATGTATAGGCTGTGCAGGTGGTGTTGATATATTTGCTACTTTCACAAATAAAAAAACAATTTCAAATACAGAAAATTACACTTTATATGAAGTCTCTATTTCAAAACTACAAGGTGGGCATAGTGGAGTTGATATAGATAAAAACATCCCAAATGGAATAAAGCTTTTAATAAATACTATAAAAAAATCAAATGCAAAGATTTTAGATATTAACGGTGGAGAAAGAATAAATTCAATACCTGTAAATGTAAAAGCAATAATTGCTTCTAAAGATGAGCCAATTGCAGTTCATGATAATATTAAAATAGAGAAAATTGATACAAAATGTGAGCATTTGACTATATATGATGATTCAATAGTAGATTATTTAGATTCATTTGAAAATGGAGTTTTAGCTTACAATGATGAATTAAATGTAGTTCAAGACTCAATTAATCTAGCTAAAATCAAAACTACAATTGATGGAATTAATATTGAATTTAGTGCAAGATCAATGAAAAATGAGAACCTAAAAAATCTAAAAGAAAAAACAATAAAAGAATTAGAAGATATATCTTGCAAGGTGCATTACGATGGAAAATATCCTGCATGGTCCCCTGATATTAATGAATTCACAAATTCTGTATTAGAGATATATAAAAAACATAATAAAAATGCAAGTTTAGAAGCAATTCATGCAGGACTTGAATGTGCAATTTTTAAAGATAAATATCCACATTTAAAAATTGCTTCAATAGGACCTACAATTACTTTTCCTCACTCTAGAAAAGAGTATGTATCAATAAACAGTACTTTAAATGTATATAATATAGTAAAAGAAATTACAGAAAATTTTAAATAGTTTCATAATATGTTATGAAAAAACTAAAATAATTCCCTTCTTTAGTTTTACCAAAAACTAAAGGAGATTTTTTTAAATCAATAAATACTTCAATCTCTTCAAGTATCTCATCATAGGATTTCCAAATCTTATTTGTATTTGGATTTACAACCCAATCAAATCTATGTGGTAAAAAATATTTATCTAAACTATATTCTTTAAGGTTTTCTTTAAATTCATTAATAGATATGTAAAAGCCTTTTATACAAGAGTTGTTTACATATTTAAAGTTAAAGTATTTATTTTTTGGTAAGTAAATATTTCCTAAAAAACATGTTTTCTGAATAATATTTTTAGCATCAATTTTATCTAATAAATTTTTTGTTTTTCTATGATTGATTATAGGAAACTGCTTTTCTTTTATTTTTGTAAGTTTTTTGATTAAAGAATCATTTAAATTAGGTCCTAAGAAATTTTCAATTTCATCACTTGATTCATTAAAATACAAATAATATTTGTACACAAACTCAATATGATAGAATTGATTTTTATTTATATCTTTTAAAATAAAATCAATTTCTCCAATTGTTTGGGAATTTTCAAAAATTTGAATATTTTTTGTAATAACTTCAAAATTAGATGATGAATTAATCAAGTATTCAAAAAAGTACTCTACCCTCTTTCCCAAAGGAATGTTCACAGGAACATCTAAATTAAATTGATTTTTTGAAGGATTTTCTAAAAGATTTAAATCAAATTGTTCAATACCCATTATTTCATGAAATAATGCAGGAGTATCTATAAATCCTAAGTATTGATTTAAAGTATTAGTTTGAATTGTTTTTCGCCCTATTTATGTCAAGTGTATATTTATAAACCATATAATCAAACATCTTTGCTGTTTTATTTTTTTGAAAAAAGAAAAACATCTCAAGCATTCTAAATGACATTCTAAAAAATGCTGTAAAAGGAACTAAGTAAGTTGCTAAAGTTGTATATGTTCTATAAGGATAATATTTGTCTAAATCTTCTTTTAATTCTTTTAAGACGTGACTTTCTTTCATTAAATCTTCTTTATTTGTTGAAGAGATAGTTCTAGCAGCTATTATAAAATTGATTAAAAACATTAAAGCATTTAAATTCCAACCTATAATAAATATTTCCATATAATCCATTATTTACCTTTTTAATATATTTCGCGATTATAACAATATTTTATTTTGATAAATGTTAATTTTATGTATAATCTTCTTTTATTTAAACTTACAAAAGAAGATCTTAATGACACAAAACCAATATAATGAAAATATAGAAACTTTAATAAAATATGCCCATGCGTACTATGTACTAGATAATCCAATTGCAAGTGATGAAGAGTATGATAAGTTAGCTAGATTATGTTTAGCTTATGAACAAGAAAATCCAGAACTAAGTCATCCTAATTCTCCAAATAAAAGAGTTGGTGGAATGATATTAGAAGGATTTGATAAGGCTAGTCACTTATCTAGAATGTGGTCACAAGAGGATGTATTTAATACTAAGGAATTAGAAGATTGGATAAAAAGAGCCAATAAAGTTAATACTAACTTAGAATTTTATTGTGAACCAAAATTTGATGGAGCTAGTTTAAATTTAATATATGAAAATGGTGTATTAAAACAAGCTATCACAAGAGGCGATGGAAGTGTTGGAGAAGATGTAACTAACAATGTAAAAACTATTCACTCTATACCTTTAAGTATCAAAGAAAAATCTCTTATAGAAATAAGAGGTGAAATTGTAATTAAAAAACATGATTTTGAAAAAATAAATCAAGAAAGATTAAAAAACAATGAACCAACATTTGCTAATCCTAGAAATGCAGCAGCCGGAAGCTTAAGGCAACTAGATCCAAATATTACAGCAAAAAGAAAACTTTTTTTCAATGTTTGGGGTGTAGGTGAAAACTCTTTAGAAATCAGTAAATATAGTGAAATGATGGAATATATTTATTCATTAGGTTTTGTAGAACCCCCTATTAAATCATTAGGTTCAAATGTTGAAGATATTGAAAAAACTTACCATGAAATAATAAAATTAAGAGATAGCTTTGAAATGATGCTAGATGGAATGGTTATAAAAATCAATGACATTGAAACTCAAGATGAATTAGGTTTTACTGTAAAATTTCCTAGATGGTCTTGTGCTTATAAATTTCCTGCTGTGGAAAAAACTACAAAAGTAAAAGATATACTTCTTCAAGTAGGAAGAACAGGTGTAATCACTCCTGTTGCACATGTTGAAGCTACACTAATAGATGGTTCAACTGTTGAAAAAGCTAGTTTACATAACTTTGATGAAATAGCAAGATTAGATTTAAAATTAAATGATGAAGTTATTATCATTAAATCAGGTGATATCATTCCTAAAATCACAAAAGTATTAGTTGATAGAAGAGATGGAACTCAAATTGATATACAAAGACCAACTAATTGCCCTAAATGTGATAGTGAACTATTAGATGAAGGTATTTTAATAAAATGTCAAAATTTAGATTGCCCTAGTATTGTTACAAATTCTATAATATATTTTGCTAGTAAAAGCTGTATGAATATTGATGGTTTAGGTAATAAAATTGTTGAATTACTTGTTCAAAAAGGTATTATAAAAGATATCTTAGATTTATATTATTTAAAATATGAAGATTTAGAAAACCTTGAAGGATTTAAAGAAAAAAAGATAAATAATCTTTTAAATGCAATCAACAATACTAAAAACAGTGAGTTATTTAGAGTAATAAATGCTTTAGCAATTGAACATATTGGAGAAGTTGCTTCAAAACAAATATGTTTAGAATTTGGTGAAAAAACATTAGACGTTACATTTGATGAACTTGTAGCATTAGATGGTATTGGTGAACAAATGGCTAAATCTTTTGTTGAGTTTATGAAAGTAAATAGAGAACTTGTACATAAATTAATTGAAATAATTCAACCAACAATAGAAAAAAAAGTTGAAGTAGCTGAAAATCCATTCAAAGGTAAAACTGTAGTTTTAACAGGAACTATGAGTAAATCAAGGGGAATTATAAAAAAAGAATTAGAAAGTTTAGGTGCAAAAGTAAGTTCATCTGTATCTAAAAAAACTGATTATTTAATTTATGGAGAGGATGCAGGAAGTAAATATGATAAAGCTGTAGACTTAGGAGTTAACACTTTAAATGAAATAGAACTTCAAGCTATGCTATAATTTTATAATATATAAAGTAAAATAGTTAAATAAAGGTTTAATATGAAAGTAAATGACAAAAAAATTGTTCACTATATAAAATTCTTGCCATTTTACTTTCTAATTACAACAACTATAATATTTATATTATACATACTCATTGAAAATAGATATTCACTACAAAACGAAAAAAAATCCTTAGAAACTCAATTAATAAGTAGCTATAAAGAAAAAATAAAAGATGAAACTTTAAAAGTTGTAAATTATATTGATGAACAACTAAAAAACAATGAATATAACCTAATAAATGAATTAAAAGAAAAAGATCTAACTGCAATTCAGATAATCTCAAATATATATGAAATTAATAAAGATAAATCTAGGGAAGAGATTTTAGAAAAAGTTAGAGCAGCTTTAGAAAAAATAAGATTTTTTAATGAAAGAGGATACTATTATATTTTAGATTCTACAGGATATTGTCATTTTCATCCTGTATTTAAACAACTTCAAGGTAGATCTCTTTTAGAAATTCAGGATGTTAAAGGAACATATCTAACAAAAGAAATGATTAAGATTATGGGAAATAATCAAACTGGATATTTAAACTACTATTGGTATAAACCAAATGATACTAAAAAGCAATATGAAAAAATTGCCTATTTACATAAATTTGAACCCTTAGATATATTTGTTATTTCAAGTGATTATTTAGATTCACTAACAAAAAAATGGCAAAACAATGTAATAAGTTTTCTTAAAAGTATTGACTTTAAAGATAACAGCCATTACTTTATAATAAATAAAAAAACTGGTAACTATGTATTCCATAAACAAAAAGAATTTGAAGGTAAACATATAACTGAGGTAAATTATGTTGTAGATGGTAATGGATTTTTAAATGATATTAAAAAAGATAAATCAAATAACTATTATATATATGAAGTAAAAAACCCAGATGGACAAATTACTATTAAAGATTCATATGTACAAGTTATAGAAGAGTGGGACTGGATTATTGGAATTGGCTATCATAAAGAAGATATTGACGAGATTATTAATATCAAAGGTGAACTGTTAGAAGAAATTAATTATGATAATTTAATACAAACACTTGTATTCATGCTTTTTGTTTCAATTTTAGTTTTATTAATTTCTAAATATTTTTCTAAAATTATAGAAAGAAGATTTAAGGTTTATAATTTTTCAATAAATAGAAAAATAGTAGAAATAGCAAGACAACAAAGAGTATTAGCTCAACAATCAAAAATGGTTGCAATGGGTGAAATGATTGAAAATATAGCCCATCAATGGAGACAGCCTTTAAGTATAATCAGTACATGTTCAACAGGACTAAAACTTAATAAAGATTATGGAAATCTTACCGATGAGCTATTCTATTCAAATCTAAAATCAATAAATGATTCAGCTCAATATTTATCTCAAACTATCGATGACTTTAGAAATTATTACCAAAAATCAAATGATGAGAAGAGTTTTAGAATAGATGAACTAATTGAAAAATCTCTTCAATTATTAAAAATAGAAATTGATAAACTAGATATAGATATACAAAAAGAATTAAAAAAAGTTCAATTAATAGGATATGAAAACGAATTATTACAAGTTATATTAAATATTCTTAATAACTCAATTTATCAGTTTAAAACTCTAGAAGATTTAGATAAATATATTCTTAGAATAAATATTCACAAAAATGATGACTATATAACTTTAAATTTTATTGATAATGGTGGTGGAATAGATCCTGAAATTATTGATAGAATATTTGAACCATACTTTACAACAAAAGATAAAAATATGGGAACTGGTATTGGTTTATATATGTCTAAAAATATAGTTGAAAAGCACTTTAATGGTACTATGAACGCTAAAAATATAGTTATAAATGAAGAAAATAATAATTATAAAGGTGTTAAATTTTCAATTAAAATTCAACAAAAGTAATTAATTTTACTTTTGTTGTGAATATGGTTCTGGTTTACCAAAATAATAACCTTGAGAAAAGTCTATATCTAATTCATTTACAGCATTGTAAGTTTCTTCATCTCCAACAAACTCAGCAACTGTTTTAAGATTGTTTTCCTTTGCAAATAAAACAATAGATTTAATAACACTATGACTATAAGGATCTTTGATATTTTTAATTAAAGAACCATCAATTTTTATGTAATCAGGTTGAAAATCAAGTAATCTTTCATAATTTGAATATCCACTACCAAAATCATCAATGGCAATAGTAACATCACCAATAAGCTTAGATAATCCAATAAAATCTTTTACTAAAGAAAAATCTTTTATCTCTTCATCTTCAAGTAATTCAAAAGTAATTCTTCCTTTATTTTTTGCCTTTGATATAAGATTTAACAACTCTGTTCTAATTTGTACATCTTTTAAATCTGATAATGAAAGATTTATATTTATATTAATATTTGAAATATCTAAAATATTATTAGCATTTTCAATTACTCTTAATGTAATATCATGATAATAACCAGTTTTTTTAGCAATATCTAAAAAGTAATAAGGTGATAAAACTTCATTTTTATGATTAATCATCCTAATAAGTGATTCGTATTTAACAATGTTTTTAGTTTTATTATCTACAATTGGTTGATAATAAGATACAACTTTATCAGGTTGTTTTAGTGCTTGTCTTATGTCATTTAGTGTTTTTAATTTTTCTCTGGCTTTTTCTTGTTTATCTAAATAAAACCTATCAGCATATACTATAGACTCCTTAGTCTCTAATCCATGATAAATTCCAATTAATGCGTCTTCATAAAGATGTTGACCTTTTAATGAAAAACTAAATACTACATCTATTTCATATTTATTATCTTCAAACTCTACACCTTTTATTCTTAGTTTTTTCAATACTTCTTGTAAGAAAAGGTTTACTGAAGTTGCATCCTTAGAACTTGATTTAACAAATCCAAATAAACCTCCACCAAGATTAAATATTTTTTCAACTGTAGTATGACTAGGTAAACACTCAAATAGAGTCTTTTCAAAACTTAATTCAAACCTGGTTCTTATATCCTCTGAATAAAACTCTCTAATCATGTCATAGTTAGTTATTTGAACTAAAACTACAATTGATTTATTTAAATGACTAATAAAATCCAACATCTGCTTTTTTGGATTCATCATAGAAGTTACATCATGCCTAATGGCTAAATATTCTGATATTTCTCCATTTAAATCTAAAATAGGAGAAATAGTAGCATCAACATAGTATGAATCTCCATTTTTCTTTCTATTTTTAATTATTGAATTAAAGGTTTTTTTTGATGTGATTGTTTTCCATAAATCTTGAAATAAAGAATCAGGAGAGTCAGGATGTTTTAGAATACTATGATTTTTCCCTAAAAGTTCATCTCTACTATAACCAGATATTTCACAAAATTTATCATTTACATAAGTAATTATTCCATGAATATTTGCCTTACTTACTATATCACTATCATTTAGTACTTTTTTATATTCATCAAATTCTTGAGTTTGTTTATGCAATAAATTGTGATTTTCATATCTCTCTACTATACTTTTTATTCTTGCTTTTAATTCAACAACATTTATAGGCTTTTTTATATAGTCACTAGCACCAATAGCAAAGGCTTTGTTAATGGTATCATTTGAAGTGTTACTTGTGATAAACATAAATGGAATCTGTATCTTTGTTTTTTTGAATTTTTCTTTTAATATACTTGCTAATTCAAGACCATTAATATCAGGCATATTGTAATCTAACAATAAAAGTGAGTAATCATTGTGATCTAATAATTCTAATGCATCATTAAAATTTGTGGCAGTATCAACATGAAAAACATCGTTTAAAACTCCTTTTACAAGCTTTAAAGTGATATTGTCATCATCAACCATTAGTAGTTTATTTTTAGGTTTTGTACTCAAGATATCTTATCCTATTCATAATATATAATTTATTATAACACAATTTAGTTTATATATTAAAAATTATATTGATATTTACTTTTAATGTATCATAGTGTATAATATAATACTTAAAATAACAAGAGTCAAAATGAAAAATAATGATATTGATATAAATGAATACGAAAAAAACCTTACTAATCTTAGAATCTATCAAGAAGAACTTGAGGTTCAAAATGAAGAACTAAAGGAAAATGAAATTTTAGTTAATAAACTATACAAAAAATATTTTTCATTATTTAATAACTCTCCTTTAGCTTATATTGTTATAGATCATAAAATTAATGTTATTGAATTTAATAACAAAGCAAATTTAATTTTAAATAACACCCTACAAAAGTTTTCTAATAAAATATTCTCAAAATATTTTAAAGTAAAAGATTATCTAAAATTTAAAGATTGGATAACAAATGATAAATTTGAAGAACAAGAGTTTTTAATTTGCGATTTAACAATACATAAAAAAACAAATAAGTTTAAAATATACGCAAGTAACTATGATGAAACAGAAAATCTATATTTACTTTCATTAATTGATATTCAATCAGAATACGATATGATGAATTCTATTGAAAAATTATCAAAACAAAAAGAAGAACAAAACAAATTACTTATTCAACAAGCAAAACTAGCAGCAGTTGGTGAGATGTTAGGCAATGTAGCCCATCAATGGAAACAACCTTTAAATAACTTAAGTATGCTTATATCATCAGCAAAAATATATCTGCAATCTATGTTTACTCAAGACTCTAAAAAGTCATCTTTGATTGAAGAAAATCTTGAAAAATCTCTAAGTCAAATAATATTTTTAAGTGACACAGTAAATAACTTTAATAAGTTTTTTATTTCCCAAAATGTCAATGAAGACCACTTTAATTTAATTACATGTATCAATAATATTGAAACTTTTACTTTTAATCAATTAAAAGACAATAGTATTGATTTAGTTTTAAACTTATCAAACCTAACTGTCTATGGAAATCAAAACCAGTTAACACAAGTATTATTAAACCTTCTTTCAAATGCCAAAGACGCTTTAATACAAAATCAAAATGAAAATTCAAGATACATATTTATTGAAACAAGTAAAATAAATAATCAAATAGAGATTTTAGTAAAAGATACAGCAGGTGGAATCAATGAAAATATAATAGATAAAGTATTTAATAAATATTTCACTACAAAAGATACTAATAACGGTACAGGTCTTGGATTAAATCTAGCAAAGAAAATAATTGAAGAACAATTCAAAGGTAATATTGAAGTAAAAAATGAAACTTTTAAGTATGATAATAAAGATTATAAAGGTGCAGTTTTTAAGATAACTATACCTATTAATGAAAATTAGAAATTTAAGTTTTTAAAGTAAAACCTAAATTTGTAATTTCTTCCAAAATATCTGACACTGTAACTGGCTTAACAAAATATTTATTAATATCAAGTTCTTTAGCTCTTTGATTATATAACTCTTCATTAAATCCAGTAATAATAATAGTCTTTAAGTCTGAATTGTATTTTTTCGCCTCTTTTATAAAATCAAGTCCGTCCATTTTTCCTGGAGTTTTTATATCTGATATAATCAGATCATGAATTTCATTTTTGAAAATTTCCAATGCTTCATCAGCAGTACTTGCTGTTTTAACAGGATAAAGAAAAAACATATTTAAAAGTTTTTCCATTCTTACCCTTAGCATTTCATCATCTTCAACAAATAATACTTTTTTGTCTAATAAACTCAAAATAAATCTTCCTTAAAGTGCTTTAATTGTACCAATAACTCTATCTACTTTAGTAGCAACATTACCTTTAACAGCAGTACAGAAACACTCTATATCTTTTATGTTTCCACTTTTAGTTTGAACTTTACATTTTACTAAGAAATCAGTTGTTTTTCCTAATAATAAATTTTCAAATAATGATTTATCTTTTGTATTTTCATATTCAATTCTTTCAGATAACCAATGTAATACATCACCTTGTGACTCTGAAATAATTTCATCTTTATCAAATCCTAAAATCTTTGCAAAAATCTCATCTATATAAACTTCGAAATTACTCATCATATTAAAGTCAAATACACCACATAAGCTAGCCTGATTTAAAATTTCATATCTAGATAATTTTAATTCATAATCATTTTTTAAACTAAGTAATGATTTGTTTGAATTATCTCTTTCTTCATATACATTTTGTAATTCTGCATATGCCGTTTGTAATTCTTCATTAGTACTTTGAAGCTCTTCATTTGTAGTTTCTAGCTCTTCATTAGAACTTTGTAATTCCTCATTTGAACTTTGTAATTCTTCATTTAAACTTTGCATCTCTTCATTTGAAGTTTCTAACTCTTCAATTACTGTTTGTAAATGCTCTCTTGTCTTTTCTAATTCTATTTGAAGTTTATCAACCTCTTCATTTTCATGACTTAAAGTAAAGTCATAACTTGCAAGAGATTCTGCTTTTTCTTCTTGGAATACAACTAAAAACAAGTCTCCCATTACAGGAGAATCTAAAGGAGATACAACTAATCTTACATAAGTATCTTCTAAAGATTTTACTTTCTTATCGTTTTCCTCTTTAGGTAAAATAAATTTTGTTTTTGTAATCCCACCATTCTTTTTTACACTATGTAGGGCACTTCTTAGCTCAATACTAATCTCAGGAGACAAGAATTTAAATATATTTTGTGTAATTTCACCTTCTGGTTGAGATAAATATTTATTTTTACCTTTTACATAAATCATATTAAATGATTCATTTAAAACAATACAAGTAGGAACAATTGTTCTTTCAATATGATCAATAATTAAATCACTGATTGTAGGTTGTTTAAATGTCTCATACTTATCTTTTTCTTCCCTTGGATTATATTTAGGGGCATGATAAGAAGTAACAGATTTAGGTACATTTTTTTGACCTAAATACAGGGCTTCATATAATTTCCATTTACTATTCACAGATTTAAAGTAATTTAAAAATACTCCAACTGACTCAGATTTTCCAAGTAATAATAAACCGTGGTCATTTAATGCATAGTGGAAAATTGGGAATAATTGTTTTTGTAAATCTGATGTAAAATAAATAAGTAGATTTCTACAAGAAACTAAATCAAGTCTTACAAATGGTGGATCTCTAGTAATATCCTGTTTTGAGAATATACACATATCTCTAATTGGTTTAATAAGTTCGTACATATCATCTTTTATTGTAAAATATTTCTTAACTAAAGACTTATCTAATTCTGTTAATGCTGACTCAGGATATTGACCTTTTCTAGCAACAGTAGTTGCCT
>Ga0102954_1000023_pt1 | contig 44751 bp, 37 predicted proteins | sample SalPonA_C_H2O_MG_FD_78511 | JGI IMG/M metagenome (GOLD analysis project Ga0102954, IMG submission 78511) | Water microbial communities from South San Francisco under conditions of wetland restoration - Salt Pond MetaG R2A_C_H2O_MG | ecosystem: Environmental > Aquatic > Non-marine Saline and... | reverse complement strand
AATGCAGAGTTAAGAACAGTAACAAAGTTATCGTACCATGATACATCATTAGGATCGTTCCAACGAATTACACGGTTAGCAAGTGTGTTACCTGTAGAGTCATAAACATCTTCGGTTGTACGAACACTTTTGATTTTCATAAAACCACGAGCATTAAGTGGTCGTGTCTTATTGTAGCCTAGAGTGCGAGCCATTCTTAAGATACTTTCTCTGCGTTCTGCTGTATCTAAGAAGTTTTCACGGGTATTCATATCCATTCGGAAAGCAAGAGCATGACCAAAGTATGCAACAAGGTCTACTATCGCAACAAATTCTGAACTTGCAATCAAGTCGTTAAATTTGTCTGGATATGTTTCGGACACGTATGTTAATAGTGCCTCTCTTATATTATCAAAATCGTAAGCCTTAAGACTTACATTGGTGAAAGCGGTATATACTGTTGTCCAACTTTCGCCCGCAAATAATTTGTCTACTCGTTCTAGCGCCATTACTTTATCTCTCTATATTAATTTGAAGCAATTCTACTTCGTTTGCTGGTAAAATGTTAATTTGTATGTCTGCCGACAATGTGTGATCCGTCTCGTACACGCGTATTGAAATTGCTTCTGCTCTAGGATCATTATTAATTATCTCTCGTAAATCATCCTCAACTAAACCCCTAACATCGGTAGTTAGCGGTTCAAAAATTAAGTCGTGAATGATACTTCCATAACGAGGCATCATTATGCGCTCACCTTTACGTGTCATAATTTCGTTAAGCAAATCTTCGACTACTAGGTCTTTACCTGTCAATCTATCGTTGATTGCCTTGATGTTCTTTGAACTGAATCCAGTGTAGTTAATCATGTTTTTCGGTCTCACAATTCATTTAATAGTATTTATCACCGTATAAACTACGAAGTTTGAGGATTTCTAGTTATGGAAAACCCTAGAAAATTCTAGGGTTATTATTTTCCTTAACTTAATTCGAATATGTATGCTTTACCTGAATCGACACCATCTGCATCGTCTTCCGTATGTGCGCTTACAATAGCATAGTTACCAGAAATGCTTACAAAATTACCGAAATAATCGCCAGCACTTGTACTGAATGCGTTTGGATTGTCTATTGTAGCAACTAAAGTTCCAGTCGTAACATCAAATATGTATGCTTTACCCGAACCATCACCATTTGCATCGTCTTCACTAGATGCGCCTACAATAGCATAGTTACCAGAGATACTTACTGATGTACCGAAATAATCACTAGCACTTGTACTGAATGCGTTTGGATTGTCTAGTGTATATAATAAGTTACCAGTCGTAACATCAAAGATGTATGCTTTACCCGAACCATCACCATCTGCATCGTCTTCCGTATGTGCGCTTACAATAGCATAGTTACCAGAAATACTTACTGACCAACCGAAATAATCACTAGCACTTGTACTGAATGCATTTGGATTGGCTAGTGTATATAATAAGTTACCAGTCGTAACATCAAAGATGTATGCTTTACCCGAATCCGTGCCACTAGCATCACCTTCTCGATATGCACCTACAATAGCATAGTTACCATCAATACTTACGGATTGTCCGAAATTATCATTAGTACTTGTACTGTATGGGTTTGGATCGTCTAGTGTATGCAACAAGTTACCAGTTGTCACATCAAAGATGTATGCTTTACCTGAGTTAATAACACTTGCATCATCTTCATACCATGCGCCCACAATTGCGTAGTTTCCATCAATACTTACTGATATACCGAAATTATCATGTAAACTGGTACTGTATGGATTTGGATTGTCTAGTGTGTGTAACAAGTTACCAGTTGTTACATCGAATATGTATGCTTTACCTGAATTAGTACCGCCTGCATCGTCTTCATAGTGTGCGCTTACAATAGCATAGTTACCAGAGATACTTACTGATGCACCGAAATAATCACTAGAACTTGTACTGAATGCATTTGGATTATCTAGCGTATGTAGTAAATTACCTGTAGTCACATCAAATATGTATGCTTTACCTGAATTGAAGCCGCCGTCAGCATCTTCTTCATTGACTGCACCTATAATTGCGTAATTACCAGAAATACTTACTGATCGACCGAAATAATCACTTTGACTCGTACTGTATGCATTTGGATTATCTAGTGTTTTTCTTAATGTTGCTGTTACGGTTGGTGGTATGATAACCGAAGTTGTACCCACCGATCTTGTTAACTGTGTATTGTTGAATCTTATTTTTGCCATTCACTGGTCTCCTTGTTAAAACAGTTTTATCTATTTATCAAAATCATTGACAACTTGTGTATAAGTTGTTATTATAGAAGAACACAAACTAACAAAAGGAATATTTCTATTATGGCATTAGTACCAATGGTCATTGAACAAACACCTCAAGGTGAACGTGCAATGGATATCAAATCACGCTTACTAAAAGAGCGTGTATTGTTTCTTACAGGAGTAGTAGACGACCACATTTCAGATTTGATTTGTACTCAACTATTGTTCTTAGAGGCAGACAACCCAGAAAAAGATATCCATCTGTATATCAACTCGCCGGGCGGTAGCGTAACTGCTGGCTTGGCAATGTATGATACTATGCAATTCATCAAGTGTGACGTAACTACTACGGTTATGGGTCAGGCAGCATCAATGGGATCTTTCTTAGCACAAGCAGGAGCACCAGGAAAACGTTTTGTGCTTCCAGAATCTCGTACTATGATTCACCGTGTATCATCAGGAACTCCTGGCACACGTGGTTCTGTACACGTTCAAGAACTAGAATTCGAAGATGCTCGCCGTCACTTTGAAGAGTCTAAGCGACTAAATGAGCGACTAACCCAGTTGTATGTTAAACACAATACCGCAGGCAAACAATATGAAGAGTTGTTCAATACTATGAAGTTTGATACATTCTTGTCTGCGGAAGAAGCAGTTGCAAACGGTTTTGCTGACCGTGTTCTGGCAAGTCGTGAAGAACTTTAACTATATCCAGGAACATAACTCCAAATATTAGCAATTGCCATACGGCGTTTGGCGAGGTTGTCATCAACTTTGCCATTCGCCCTTTTTATGTTTGTTTGAATTTCATCTGTAATTTCAAACCACAATCCTTCATTAACCATTTTAACAATAGCACTATCTTCTACTGAATCTACACCCTCATAAAAGAAATGAATCAACAATGCGTCATATTGTGTTTGTGATATAGGTTGATGCACAAACTGTTCTATGATATTACCTATATTTCGCAGTTGCTTTTCTAATATCTTTTCTGCTTCGGCACGATTTATTATCCCAGTTGTAATGTCAATGCGTTTAGAAGCAACCGTAATGTATCCAGTCTTTAGTTCTATAGGTGATACTTTGTAACCGAATCCTATCGTATCATCATTCGTTAACTCTAGTATTGGGTTTTCTTCTTTTGTTATAAAATCTTTACTGAATATAGAAAATGTCAAATCTTCAGGTTGATAACATTTTACTTTAACATCAGAAAGAATATAATCCGGTTTATCATCATTGTATAACAGACCCAAATAGGTACCATAAGGTGTTACCACATTTAATGGACGTTGGATGTAATTAAGAAGCGACCCTTGTCTTTTATCGTATATCATATAACCTCCTTAACCCATTAATGACTTCAACCACGATGGTGCGTATGCATAACGACCACCTGCGCCCCATGTTCTTGAAGCATTTGTTGGTACAGTATTACCTGGTGCAATGTCTATGTGATATGTACTACCGCCCATATAACCTGCGCCTGCACCTATACTCAAAGCACCATTTGCTTTTGCACTCTTAAAGAACTGTCTAATCATAGGTTCATGCTGTGGATTGGTAATATATAACTTTTGTCCGTCTTTGAATAACTGTACATCTGCCGCATAACCATCGTTATGTCTGTCACTACCTGTACGTCTACCTCTTGGATGTTGCCCACCAGATGTTATAAGCACACGTATGTTAGTAGACTGTGCTGATTTTTCAAGTATAGTGAATAGTTCATCTTGTAGAGGTAGATTTCTTACAGTGATAGAACCTGAATACTCTACTAGCCCTTGTGGTACCTCGCCGGTATCACCGCCACCTCCTTCACCTGTTGGTTGCGTTCTATCAACAGTTTGTTTAGATTGCGGTTGGTTCATTGCTGTTTGTTGCGCTTGATAACTTTGCGGATCTTCCTGTATAGGACCAGAAGTGTATGTTGGCATAACAGGTCTTATAAACGGCTCATGTGTAGGCATTATAGGCACTGTAATTTGTTTTGCTACTGTAGATTCTAAATTTTGTATGTCAGGCATATCTTTCTTTGGTATCTCAGATGCTTGTTGTGCTACAGGACCATTTAAGTGTAGTACACCTCCGCTGGTCGTAACAAACATACTTGTACCAACCCAAGTGTGTGCCGAACCTTTGGCTTCAGTGTAATTAGAACCTGATGATTTAAGATGATAATTTTTGTTATTCATTGTAGTGTCGTTAACACTTCGCATATTAATTTTGTTACCAGCATCTATATTAATATCTTTATCAGCACGAAGGTTAATATCTTTCTCCGCTCGCATACTAATAGAGCCTTGTGCGTATGTCATCACATGTCCATCGGCTCCTATTTCGACCCACGCTGTTCCTTTAGAGTTGATCATGTAGATAAAGTCATTATCTCCATCAAGTATAACACTTGCCCCAGAACCCGTTGTAAGGCGTATTTGAGACGGATGAATGTTTCCTTCATCGTCTGTACTACCGTCATCAATTGTCAATGCATTTTGACCCGGAGACTTAATGCCGAATACACGGGCGGCTTGTGGTTCGTTATAACTTGCATCACGATTAGGAGATGCTGTAGATTGACCACGCACTGGGTCCGTATACAACCCTTGTGCTGATACGTTTATGTTTCTTGGGTGGTTAGAAAACGCAGGACCTACTGTACTTTCACCTTGTGAGTTTGATAAAAACCATTTAGATTCTTGCTTGCGCCTTTTCTCATTGTCACCGCCAAACAATCCGCCAACTGACTTCGCAAGATTAGATGCTATCTCAGCATTCTTTAAAGTACCTGCACCTGTAATTTGTTCTATATTACCTGCTGATTGTGCGTATGATGTTAGTGCATTTATTTGCGATTCATTCCACACGTAACCTTTTTCAATACCGTATCGTATAACATAATCTCGTTTATTAAGTAACTCATCCTTCAAACGTTTTTCGGCTTCGTCTTTAGTAATGTATTCGTCATCGAATTTTGCCTTCGTGCCATAACCATTGAATATCTGGTCGGCGGTATATTGAGTTGATTCTTTGAATCCGGAAGACTCTTTAACAAAATTTAACAATTCGTTTGACAGTGGTTTGTCACCGATGATTGCCATAGTACCCGATGTTGAATTTGCAGGCGATGCACCAGCAGCACCATCTAAGTTTTGTGCAGTTGCTAAGTCTGGTATACGAGATTTCGCAGCAGGTTGGTCAGCGTATACGCCTTCACCCTGTCCTGTACCATCTGCAAGTGCCTTACCTACAGCACCACCGGATACAATGTCTGGTACTCCTCCTGCAACTGCGAACCAATAGCCTTCTCTTAAATCGCCATTATTAGCAAAGAAAACCATGATTGTCAAGCCTGGGTCTGGAGGGACAGCATAGAAACCGTAGTTAGATATTCCGTTAGTTCCTCCAAATGGCGAAGCATATTGGAAGTATAATGGTTTGTCAGGGTTACCCGCAAGTTTAGGTATATATGCGGCTAGTCGTCCACGACCTTCGGGATCAGGATCGCCAGTTGTAATTGCTTTGTATATACCACTTTGTACTTTATCTATAAGTGGGTTGTTCTTATGATGTTTGTTCTTGTTAAACACCTCACCCAATGATGGTCTTTTATCATTATACGACATTATGGTTCTCCATCCAATTGTACAGTAACTTCACCTTTAAATTTCTTTTCATATTCTTTTGCGGCATCAAGTCGTATCATAGACAGTGTTTGTGTGAATGCTCCGCCAGAAAAACTAGATTCAATATCTTTAACAAAATACAAATACGTGAACAAGTTATCTATTTTCAAATTGTCATTCTCATCCGAACCATTAGGAGCATTACGTATTAACATTACAACATTAGTTCCAGCAATACCATATTGTAGATTTCTCTCTTTGTCAGCATTCACTACTTGAAGTTCCGAAACATGTTCTATTTCTCTGGTCTTAGGTTCAGTCACCGGAGAAATCCAAAAAGGATCACCTACAATAGTCATCTCAGCATTGACCATACTCAAATCTATATTGTGTCCTTCATCAAACTTGTGATTTACTATGTCTTCGTCAATTTGAATATTTGAAGATACAGAAGATGCTCTACGCATATTTTCTATGTACTTATAACTAGAAGACCTGAACATTCCTGGATTAGTCAATATTATGTCAAGCAATTGTTGTTTTTCTTTAGAGGTCAATGATAATACTTTATCGTCATCTAAATTTTCAAGTAACATTATGCCATTGCCTCGACTTTGTTCTCTTATCGTTTTAACATCTTCATATAACTTGTTACTTGCGTTTGTTGATTGAACACCAAACACTATATCAAATGTTTCGTTGTCATTTGATTTTAATTGATTTTGTTTTTCAAATTGTGCGGTTCTAATATTTTGAAGTCTTCTCCATTCACTATCTTGTTGCTCAACTCTTGAGGCAATATTAGAGTCAGATAGTGCTTCTGCAACTAATGAATCATCTGCTGCCGCCATTCGTAACTCAGTGAATGATTTGTCGTTGTACTGCGCCATAATCGCTCTCTCAGGACCATCACCTCCTAATCCTAGATTAGAACGGATAGCAGAAAGTATTTCGTTTTTAACTTCTCTATTTTCATTGTCAAAGTTTTTTTCTTGTCTTTCCAAATCTCTTTTAACTTGTTCGTATTCATTGGTTAAACGAATATGGTCAGAACTTAACTCTTCTAGTCTGGCACGTGCTTGGTCATTGATACCTTCAAGACCGCGTATATAGTTTTCTAAATGCTGGTTTATACTGTAGTTACTTGTGAAGTTATTAGTAGTCTTGGTTAACTGTCTATTGAGTTTCACTTCCAATGCTAAGATATCAGTATTTAACCCAGTATAGTCACTGTAATATTTCTTAACAAGTCTATTTTGCTGTAGTAGTTTGTCTATATTACTCGTTACATGTGTTGACTTTTCTGCCAAATCTGTTATATTTTGGTCAACAAATTCTTCACGTATGTCAAGAAAATACTTTATATCGTATGCTTGTGTACCAGTGACCATGTTAAATCCATTAATCTTAGGCACTGTATGTACAGTGATATGTGGCAACTTCGTAAATGTGTTACTAGTTTCAGTTAACGACTTAGCAACATTCATTGAATGAAGTACCAAATCACGTAACGCATATTTTATACTCGTTCCAGCATGAACTGTAGCAATAAAACCGTTTTGTGTCATTTCTAATGGCAATCTGCCCTTTCGCTCAGGATCTGCTTTATTAGACGCTTCCTGATAGTTAGGTTTACTAGAATCCATTATAGGATTGTTTTTACCATATGTGTTTTTAAAGTTTTCTGAAAACTCAAAGAAGTAAGAATTTTGATATTGAGTATCGTTAGTAAAACGCAATTCTGCTAGATATTGGTCTATTGCACTTTCTAAGTTTTTAACCGTAGTTTCTAATGTATCTCCAATTTTATATTCGATATCTTCAATAACAATGTCGTTTTCAGGTTTATTGCCCATATCTGTAGCAATGACACCTTCCAACGTTGCTACTGTACCTTCTAATGTAGTAGATGTTTGTATGTCGTTTATGTTACTGATTACAAATGGTATCAATCTTCTATCTGGTAAGTTGTATGCTTCACCATCATGACCATATCCTGTGAATGTTATATCTATAAAGAATGTAGCATATGCGATTGAAGGATAACCCATAATTTTAATTGCTTTGAGTATGTTGTCTATTAGAAAGGCGTTACCAACACTAGTCAAAGTAAATGAAAGATGTGTGCCCACGCCGCCATGGTCTAGACCTTGAGTGTTACCTATACTTCTGATAGTCAAATCATCTATCATTATCTCAGTTGTCAAACCAGTTTGTGCGATAACAATGGCATCATCTGATGGCCATGAACCAGAAAACATATCATCGATACTTACTTCACCATTTAAAAACCTTCTAGTTTCCAACTGGTCTACAATAAACATTTTCAAGTTATAGGTATACGTTTCATACTCATGTAACGGATTGGGAACCCAATCGTTAGTTCGTTCAATACTATTCAAGTTTCCTAGTGAGTTATCCTGAATTATTTCGTTTCCCTGATTGAATTGACTTTGTTGTTCAGGAGTCGCATTAACCTCTGGACTTTGAACAAGTTCAGGATTGTTAGACGAATAGAGTTTGACTATTTCCTCGTTAGTTAACGCCATTAACTCATCCTCGATATATTATCTGCTGATGGTACTCGTATAGTTGTACCTGCGGTAAAATCAAACACTGGATCCTTGATTGTGTTTTTGTTTCGTTGTGCAAATATCCACCAGTACTTAGAAGTGCCATAACGGTCGTAACTAAACAAGTCAGGACGTTTATCATACTTTTGTTCAATGACATAAACTTCATCCAAAGGATCTTCGTATATGTATCTTGGCACTTGCAAATCTAAAATAGTTTTATCTACTGTTGGGGTTTTAAACCACGGACTATGCTTTTCGTACATTTTAGATATACCCCTTATTTCTTAAATTACCCATCGAATAATCACGTAATGAAAATTCACCTCGCACTTTTGCCGGAGCGTATGTAGTACTCAGAGACAATACAAATGTACTTGATACTGGCAAATATGCAACAGTTCCGTTGTTATCAAACGGTATATAGTCTACATCGTTTTCAAAGTTCCATTGGAATCCTGCGACTACAACAGGAACATTGGTATATATGTTGTTGATATGCAATCGTAGAACAGGCGGTGGGAGACCTTTACTTTCGTCCTTTTCACCAAAATGCATTTTCATTGCCGCTCTGAAAAACTGAGACATATCCAACACTTCTTCTGCATCTAATTCTGTGCGAATAATCATAGGTGCAATCAACGAAATCTCTGCGTTGGTACCGCTTTGAAATATTTTTTGTTGATAGTTAGAATGCGTCGGATCGTAACTACTGTATCCCGCATCGCCACTTATACTAATGGTAGGCGTGTAGGGAAAAGATACTTTCCTACGGTTCAATCTGTTGGCGGGGTCGGTTATATAGACCCTTTCTTCTGCTTCTCTGGTTTGGTCGTACAGACTTTTTGGTATTGCCATTTGCATGTCTCCTATTTCATAGTTGTATTTATCTTCGTATAAACTACGAAGTTTTAGAAATAGGAAGTATAAAAAAATCCCTTCACACCGTAAGATGTAAAGGGATTTGACTTCAGATTTAAAAATGAGTTAACCACGCAGTGAGAGGTTAAGAGAGAGGAGACACGTTGCTAACTCATTAATATCATTATCTCAAATAATGATAGCCCTGTCAAGGGTTTTTACAAATTATTTTTCTTTTCTTGAATTTCTTTACGGCGTTCTTTTGCTAGTTTACCAATTTCACCCAATGCCTTGCGAGCACGAGCGGCGGCTGCTTTTACTCCTTTGGTTTCAAATGCTTCGCTTTCTTTTAGGTAAATTGCCATTTGTTCTTCAATTTGTTCGTGAATTGTCATTTTATTCTCCTTGTTTATATGTTGGCATTCCAACATCTTTTATTTATGTTTTATGTTCTAATTCTTCAGTTATATCCTGAGGATCTTCCTGATGGAACGTAGTGAAACCATTCTCTTTGGTAACGTTCAATATGTCACTAACACGACCCATCAACTCTTCCTTATGCGATACAAGGAAGATTGACCTATTTCGTTCTCGGGTCATTTTCTTCAAAATACCCAATGCAGATTCAGCACCATTTGTATCCATACCACTATCCATCAATTCGTCAACAAATAGTACATTGATAGTTGAGTAAAGTGATTCAAACACATCACGGAATGCCCACGATAGTCCCAGAATCAAACGGTTGCGCTCGCCTCGTGACAAGTTACCAAAGTCCAAGTCTCGTCCCAATTCTGTAATCTCTACTGTCAAGTCACTTTGGAATACAACTGAATGTGGCAGTCCAAGTTTGTCAAGATAATATTCGAGTCTGTTGTTCAAGTAACTAAGGTTTTGGTCTATAATCTTCTTACGTATGAAACTATCTTTACTTGTTAGCAATTTAATCAAAAAGTCTTGGTGATCCTTGAGAGATACAAGAGCATTCATATGAGTGTAATCAATTTCTGCTAGTGCGTTTTCTCTAAGTTCTTTGATTTGGTCATCGTATGGATTAATCGCATCTTTCTTACTAGCAATTTGATCCTGCAACGATTTCACTGAGTTCTGATGTTCGTATGCCTCAGTAACCGACGGATAAAATGGTTCTGGTTCGTCACCTAAAGTTTCTTCCTCAGCAATAACACCAAGATGTTCTTCTAATTGTGCTAAGTCACTGACGGCCTGTAGTGCCGCCTCTTGTTTTTGTTCTTCTTTAGATTTTAGAATCTCTTCCTGTTTAGAATCGTGAAGTTCTTGACCGCAACTATGACACTTGTGGTCTACGAGTAGTGCTATCTCCGCTTCTAGTTTTTCTACAAGTTTTTCGTTCTTGTTCACACTAGTTTTGATACGTTCTGCCCACTTTTTAGAATCGTTGATTTTGGACAGTTTAGCAGTATACACCGTTAAGTCTTCATGTAGTTTTAGTTCTTTGTCAATTTCTATGTGTGACAATGATTCCAATGCTTGTTCTAATTCTTCAATCTCTGATTTGTGAGTTTTAGTCCATACTTTGGCTCTTCGTTCTACACTCGCAATGTTTTCTAATATACGTTTGTTTGCTTGTTCTTTAGCGGTGAGGTTGTACTCTTCCTCTTTAATCAAATCTTTAGTTTGCTTGATTTGTTCTTTGAGCAAATCTGCCTTACGAGACAATTCAGTGATACCAAGAAGTTCTTCAATGAGTTCTCGTTGATCGCCTGCCCGCATACTAAGAAACGGTTCAGTATATGTGTTGAGTGCGACTACGTGCTTAAACATTGTATGCGAAATACCAATGATAGAATCTACTTCTACTTGTGTTTCTCGCATTTCGCCTTGTGCGTGGTCTTCACCGTTCATATCTATACCGTCTTTTAGAAAACGGAATACATTGGGAGAACGACCGCGCTCTAGACGATATTCGTCACCGTTATATTCAAAATCAACAGTAACAAGCATGTTCTTACCGTTAGTCTTGTTGATAAGGTTGTTTTTCTTAATATCTGACAATGCGTTACCATACAATGCATATGATAGAGCATTAATGAGTGTAGTCTTACCAGTACCGTTTCGACTACCATCACCACCTAAGTCAACGTTGTTGCCCAATACCAAGGTTAGATTCTGTCTATTAAGGTCTATAACTTGTGTAACGTTACCAACGGATAAGAAGTTACGAATGGTTATGTTCTTAATCTTTAGCACTATTGTCCTCTCTTATAGGCTATTGTAGATGTTAATAAGTAGATTCTTATCAAATGTACCATATAGTTCGGAGATTTGTGTGATAACAATTTCGTCAATTGTTTCGAAATGTATTTCTGCACCCGTGTCTTCCATATGTTCCGTATTTTTAATAGGAACAAGCGAAATGTCACGTAGGTTGTAAGTCTCCACAAATGTATCCTTGATAAAATTTGCTTCTTCATAACTAATGTCTATGTCCAATGAAACCTTAGCACTAGTCTTAGGAAGAAGATACTTACCAGGATCTTCTAGTAACGTGCTTAGGTTAATGTTACGATACTTAGGTGCATGAGGCCACGCAAAGAATTCAGGGTCTTCACCCCATTCTATTGTCATTAGACCTCGTTCATCATCCCACGAATCACTAAAGTTGTGAGGGAATGCATTGCCTATGTATATGATGTTGTCTTTGATTTGTCGTTTGTGGAAGTGCCCAGAAAACACATAGTCTTGATGTTTGAACATTCCGCCTTTCAAGCCGCCGTGGTCTGGCATTTCCACCATCGCATTAAGTTTGAATGTAGGAAGTTCAAAATGTCCAAACATATACTTAGATTTGATTTTAGGAATTTTCTTCCATTCATCACCTACCAGCCACGGTACAATGGCAACATCACCTTCAACTAGTGTTTCTTCCACTAGAACAATGTTCGGAAACTCTTTTGCAAATTCAACAGAATTGACTTCTCGGTTTTCACGATAATACAAATCGTGATTGCCTAGAATAAAATAACACTTTTCAAAGGCGTCATTGAGTTTACGCAACGCCTCTAAACTAAACTTTAATGTTGATATGTTAAGACTTGCTCGTTGATGGTGCCAGTCACCACAAAAGATAAAAGTTTCACAACCTTTATCCTTAGCAGTTTTAATTGACCAATCAACAAAGTCCATACAATCTTGGTTATGTTGCTTAGAGTTGTTGCGGAGACCCCAGTGTATGTCTGTGAACACTGCTGCCTTTTTGAAAAGATTATCAGTCATCTTCCGAGTATATCTCTTTGATAGTTTCTGTTGGGATTTCATCATCCGTTATTGTTGTGTTCTTCACTCGTTGCCAACGCTCATGCGCTTGTAACTCATGTTCTAGTTGTCGTGTCCAACTAGGTGCTTGACCTATACTTTCTAATAGGTCGTCTCGCAAACCTTGATTCTTTTTCTCGTTGTTTAGTACACGAGTAAAAGAGTTGTTCACAACAGCAGTATAGTATGCAAACGGGTTATCTGATTTATCTTCGCTAAACTGTAGACCAATTTGCGCAAGTTGAAGCAATGCTTGACCGCGCATTTCATCTACATAAGTGTAGCCACGCCAGTTAGAACGTTGGGAAAATCGTTCAACCAGTTTGATATACATATTCGCTAGTGTAGCAGTAATCTTACCGTGAGTCAAGTCAAATTCTTTGTTGCTGTTATAATGTGAAATACCTACACATACAGCCTCACCATCTTTCAAGATGTAATGCTTGAATGGCGGGAAATTCAACTTCGCTTTGTAATCTCGAGGATGTTTTGGATTACGCTTACGTCCTGGTTCATCAGGAATGTGCTCAAACGTCATTACACGGAATACGATTTCATCATCTTCAAATGTATTGGCATCTACCACAAAGTCAACTTTTTTCTTAGACTTGTCAGTGTTTAAATCCCAATCAAGTGTTTGTAAACGTTCTGCTTTGTTTTGTTTTGCTTCATCTAAACGCTTTTTCATTTCATCTAAAACGTTTAGATCACCCTCTTCGTTGTTAATAATTAAATCAAACTGATGGTACTTTTCTCTGTCTTCGAACCAACAGTGGTTCGATTTTGATATATGGATTTGCTTGAGCATATCCTTATTGTTTAGGTAGTTAGGACCTCTTCTTTGAGACATAGATGTTTTTCTCCTTATAGTTCTAACAGTATACTACAATGATACTACAGGTGTCAAGTAATACGAGTCTATATTTATCATCCGTACCATGTATAAATAACCGTATGAAAAAGTTAGATAACGTATTAAAAGAAAATCCGTATTTGAGAGAGTGCAAAGACACAATATTTACTGTTATTGTGCGTAACACATTACATGATTCATTGGACCACGATAAGATAAAAAGTAAATCGTTTATACATGGGTTGCTTTCTTATACCACTTGGTCTAAAAACACTGATTTGTTTCAGTATTTGACTCCTGATGCGTTACAAAAACTGAAAAACAAAGATTACTTTTTTGTGTTTGATGCGAGCACAGAAGGATTTGATCCGGTTAGGGAAATGCCGTTCTTTGATTTATTATACTTCAACTGCGAAAAGTACGGAGTGAGTCCTTCACAAATCATATACACATCGGCTAACTTAGCAGATGAAACAAACATAGAAAAGTATGTAGCGAGAACCAAGAAAGAACCTATTCATGTGTTTTCATTCCCTTCATTTGAACAAGTACTATCTATAGATGGACGAATGAACAGGCAAATTCTTGAGCACCATTTTCAAACTGCTCACCACAATTGTGCAATGGAACACAGAGATAAGATGTATTCAAGTCTTAGTCGTGTAAATCGTTACTACAGAACTATGGCACAATTTTTGTTATCTCGCAGTGACGTTAATCATTGGGGTCTTATAAGCCACGACAAGGTTCATCCTAACTTACTAAGACGTATTAAAGAAGAACCTCATTTACACGATATACCAGAAGAAGATTACGAGGCATGGTTGAACCGGTTACCCATGATTGTTGACAACAATGATTTCAATCGTAACTGGGCGTTGGATACACCATACCGTCACATACACGACCAAACTCTGTTTCAAATTGTCAACGAAACATCCGTTTCGTATGATTCAGGATCTGTCATGTTCTTTTCGGAGAAAACATTCAGACCAGTAGCATACTTTCAACCATTCTTAATATATGGTAATCCCGGAGCAAATAGACACTTGAGAAAATTAGGTTACTATACATACGAAGATTGGTTTGAAGACATGTCGTTTGATGATGAGATAGACCCAGTAATACGTTACAGAAAACTTCTGGAAGTTGTACGCAATACTTGTCATAAATTAGATAAAATGAACACTCGTGAACGAGTGGAGTGGCGTTTTAAAAGGACTGATATACTAAAACATAACTTTGAAACTATGGTAAGGTCAGACCATACAATGGCAAAGATAAAACAATTTCTGACCGACCTGGACAACAAACTATGAAACTAATTGAACGACAACCCAAACGAATATTTACATTCGGATGCAGTTTCACCGCATACCATTGGGCAACATGGCCTGAAATTATAGCCTCAGACCTTGATATACCTTTATACAACTACGGACGCAGCGGTGCAGGTAATCAATATATGGCACAACAGTTTGCTTATGCGAATGCCAAACATAAGTTTACAGAAGACGATTTGATTATGGTTTCGTGGACAAATGTGTGTCGTGAAGACCGATGGGTCGATGGTACTTGGGTCACTCCAGGTAACATTTTCACCCAAAACATTTATGATGAAAATTGGGTTATGCGATTCGTTGATCCACTAGGTATGTTGATACGGGATCTGAACACTATTTCACTTGTCAAAACCACACTCGAAGCAATAGGTTGCCAATGGCACTTTATCAGTATGGTAGACATAGCAAGACAAATAGACCAAGGCGACAACAACAATTTAATTAATGGCAAACATTCAGATGTGTTAGCCAGTCTGCTGGTAGATCACAGAGAAACACTTAACAGTATCACCGCAAATTTTTACGAAGTATTGTGGAACAACGATATTAATAAGAACAAATTTGAAAAAGAATATTCTATATTCGGCAACAAGTTTAATGATGGTCACCCGCTTCCCGAAGATCATTTGCTATTCTTACAGCGAGTGTTTGACGAACACAATTTCAAGAATGAAACTGTAGGCAAAACACGGGTCGCTCAAACAAATTTGATACACGATATTAAACGAATAACGGCAAAAGCAAGAGGGCTTATGCCTATATACCAGTTCAATCACAATGTAAAAGTTGCGATGGAAGAAGCGGCTACTATAGTTAAGTCAGAAGAGAGCATTTTACCATGATAAAAGTATTTTGGTCAGACACAGTTATTCCTACCATTATAGGCAGTCAAGCACACTTATTACCTATCGAACTGGAAAAAGACAAGTTTGAAAAAGAATACGACATTACTAAATGTGATATAATCCCAGTTGTTGGCGGTCGAGGTGTAAACACTAAAGAACAGTTTGAATTTATCAAAGAAGATTACAACAACCAACTGATTGTAGTGTTCAGTATCTACCATGTTGACGACCATTCAGATATTAAAAAAGTACACGACCAAATAAAACAAGAATGGGAATCCTATGGTTGTAGAGTAGTAATCGTACATACTAATAAGAAAAACACCTCGTATCCATTCTATGACATATTATGGAATCGACAAAAAGCATATTTTACCGAGTATGATAAATTCGATTTAAGAGAACGAGTGTGGACTTGGGGTGCAAGTGCTAAAATGTTTGAATTGAATCCTATCACAAAAGTAAAAGACCCTAAACACTACCTTGCTCCAGGAAGAATATACTATCATTCAATGACGCATCCTAGGACTATAGCACGAATCAAACTTAAAGAATTTTTAGAACAAGATGCATATAAACATAAAGGTTACGTAAGCGATCCACTTAATAAAAACATTCTTTCTCCGCAAGAACCTAGTTGTTTGATGGACAACAACAATGGTTTCGGTGCCGGACTTTGGTGGCCTGTTCACAATGACTATTACGAAGATTCGTACTTTAGTGTGTATGTAGAGACTATCACAACAAACGGCGAGACAGAATCTATCACAGAGAAAACATGGGATCCTCTAATCAAAGGTCACTTTATTTTACCATATGCGTATCCTGGCATAGTGCAAGACTTGCGTGATATGGGGTTCAAGTTTCCCGATTGGATTGATTACGGTTACGATAACATACTGAATGATGATGAAAGGTTTGAAGAATTTCTAAAATCACTCAAAGATTTACTAGCATTATCTCCTATGACACTACGCAGTTTGTATGATAAGGATAAGTACATTCTAGAACATAATAGAAACATGTTCTGGGTCAAACCATACGATTCGTTGTATGAAAAAATAGTTGACATTCTATAATAAATATACTACAATAGCAAGGCAATTAACACTGAGGAAAAACAAATGGAAGTTATTAAAAAATACATACCGCTATACAAACTAGACACCAAAGGCAAAACTCGTGTGTGGTATATGGAGTTAGGGCAAAACGGTGAAGAATATGGTTATCGTACCGTGGCAGGTATCAAAGACGGTAAAATGGTTACTTCTGAGTGGAGATTGTCTTCAGGTAAGAATCTAGGCCGCAGTAATGAAACTACACCCAGAGAGCAAGCAGAAAGCGAAATCAAATCCAATTATACGTCAAAACAAGATTCCGGTTACTTTGGTGATCAAACAATGATCAAAAACTTTGACAAGTTTATGCCAATGTTAGCGAATGATTACTCTAAACTAAAAAAGGGTCTAGAGTTCCCAGTAATTTCACAACCCAAACTAGATGGTATTCGCTGTCTTTCTCGTGCTAATGGTCTTTGGACTCGTGCTGGCAAAGAAATTACTAGTTGTCCGCATCTTGAAGAATCATTGAAAGAAGTTTTTGATGCAATGCCAGGAATTATCATTGACGGTGAACTATACAATCACGAACTAAAAGATGACTTCAATAGTATCACTTCTATGGTTCGCAAAACTAAACTAACAGAAGCAGATATTGCCAAGTCAAAAGAACTTGTACAGTACCATGTTTATGACTTGTTTGATACTAACAATCCCAACATGCCATTTACTGACCGTCAACAACTGTTGAGCGAAATCGTAAAAGATATAGAAGGTGTTGTAGTTGTAGAGACAACAAAAGTATTTTCCCAAGAAAAACTAGATGAACTATATGGTACTTACCTGACTGACGGTTTTGAAGGGCAAATGGTTCGCATTGATAGTGCATACGAAAACAAGCGTAGTAAATTCCTACTCAAACGCAAAGAGTTTATCACAGATGAATTTACTGTAGTATCAGTAGAAGAAGGTCAAGGTAATTGGAGTGGACACATCAAACGCTTTGTTCTAAATCTACCTGATGGAACACAATTCGGCGCTGGTGTTCGTGGTAACCAAGCAACGCTTAGAGAGTTGTTTGAATCAAATAATAAGCCAACATGGGCGACACTACGATACTTCACACCTACACCTGATGGTATTCCACGATTCCCAGTAGTAGTTGATTGGGGAGTCGGAGAACGAAACGACTAAACCCCATTAATAGAAGCAGACTCCACTGAATCTCGGTGGAGTTCCCAAAACATATCTGCCCCACAGAATATCCAATCACCATGATTCTTACTGGTGTACACGATAGAATGTGGGGTTTTCCACCCTAGACTTGCTTGATACGCAACATACTTCCCTTTACGATTGAACTTCATAAACATAATGTTTAGGTCTTTGTCTTCGGCTACTTCCATACATTGGTCTATCCATTTTTCTAGTATGGGAATATAACCCGGCGATAGTAACGAGTGAAATTGAAAATCGGCGTAGAATTTACATTCAGAGTTAAAGTACTTCCAGTTATCAGGCGGAATCAAATCCCCTTTAAATGAACGAATTTGTCCCTCGCTTAGTATCTCAGTTCTCTTTTGATTTTTACCTCCGATGAATGCACCGGAGTTAGGGACACGAATAAACGAACCATTATATAGTTCACTTAAGAATTTTGCTTGTTCTCGTTCATAACCAGAACCTTTGTTTTTTGATTTGTTAGACATTATCACCATCCTATAGAGGTCTTTAACAAGACCTAAGCCCTCATAAAAACTCAAACTTCGTAAACTCAGTTTTCGTTTTTAATCGGTCTTTTCTCTGCCGAGGGCTATTAAGAGAATTATTGTGCTCTTATTTATATCATTACCAGGAGGAGCCACAATTGCCCCGTTGCCGGGGCAAATGGTTAACTCGGATATTACCGAGGTGTCACCTCTGTTTATGGGTTAGTCTCCAGATAGACGAGGTAGGTTGGCGATCCCCTCTTAACCCAGTACTTGCGACTTTCGTCCCAACGGCACCTTAAACATATCTAAACAGACCAATATGAATAAAGCCGGCAGTGATTTTGTATTTCCTGCCATCAGTGTGTGCGTTCTCTGGTTTTTCACAGTTCATCGGCACGGTTACTCTGGTATACATGCGGTTACATGTATTTTCCGCAAGAATAGGTAAGTATCCTTGCTCATTACAGACTATTTTGCAGATTTACGAGAAGCGTGGAAGCGCCTAACCTTCCTATTCTGACGGCAACACCATTACGATGGCAGTCTCAATCCCGGATACAATGTATCATCCAGTTCTGCTTGTAAGTATAGTTCACTACATTTTAGATAGTTTTAGTTTTAAGACGCTATAAGACCTTGGTGGTCGGATTCTGAAGTCGGTTTTTTTATATAATAATATTCTGGATGTTTCCGTCGTTACTGACGGGTACTATATAATAGGCGTACCAGCCTTCTTGCTCATTTCAAAATTGTTCTCTATTATAGAGTTCAAGTGTTTGATATGAGTTACAGGCATTTCGTGGATTTCAGAAATAGAAACCCCTCCACGCATGTACCAAGTTAATTGTAACAGGTTATAGTGTAACTTGTCAACCTGTTTTTCGTATTTTTCAATACGCTCCTGTATATCTTCCGTGCTGGCTGTTACGAGCCAGCGATGGAAAAATTTATAGGATTTACCTCAATATTCACTTCGTCTACATTCCCGCATTCTGGGCATGTGAACTTTAACAAGTTTGAATCATCAGGCTTCTTAGATAATTGTACAGCAATTTGGTTGATCTTGTCAACTACTTTTCCGGGAATATTGAACATAAATTCGTCAATAAATGCCTTGTCAGTCACTATTTCACCATCTTCGGTTTCTATTTTGTAGATTGCTTCTGTTAGAAGACTAACATTGTGTTGTACAATCTTATTGAAACTTTGGTAAAATCGTTTTGCAAGTTCCATGTCACCATCTGGATCTTCGTCCGATACACTGCTTTCAATTTCTAGTAAAATCTTTTTACGCTCTATATCCATAAGACTCAAACGAGTTACACTTTCAACTGTTGCAGGTGAGATATAAATTTTTATACCCTCATGTTCAACAACAGGTATCTCTTTAATATCCGGAAACCTATTCATAAGTTGATTCAAATCAACTTTGTAATCTGTCACTGCGTCACATTCTGTACATTGATGCGTGTGCTCTATGTCCTTTCCGGAACTGGCATACTGTATTGCTAGGAACAATGACTCCGCATCTATGTTACATAGTTTTCTTGGATTTGGAATCGAAGGCACACAACTTTTGATGACATTGATGAGAGCCTCACCGTTTAACAAAGCATCTGGATTCTGTAATGATATTTCATCTAGCGCAGTCATTGGTAAAATTGGCACTTCATCCAATATGGTCTTATCAATCTCTGGATTGAATAAACCATTGGTTGGCAATGTAACGTACATTGCAGGTTTTCTGAAATACTTACTCAGTGGGTTGTTTGACATTGATTTTTCCTAATTGATAAATACATTGTAAGCCGTAGTACGGCGTAGCGTTTCTATTTATACTTGAAACCTGTAAACAACGAGAGATACGATAAAAATGTCAGAATTTGATGGAGTAATTAAGGGGTTTGGAAAAGCGGGTCAGTTCCCTGGATGGGCGACCGACAAAGCAATGTTGTCTGTAGAGAAAGCAGTATCAAGGCAAGACAAACACTTTATGAACATTTCCAAACTGTTAATCCAGATTGCCAGAGGTGATAAAATAACACAAGGGCAATACAAATCCATGATGGATGAATTGCGTGGGATGCGCAGAGAGGATGAAAAGGCTCGCAAGCAAAATAAGCAGCAAAATGAGGATAATCAGAAGGATGACAGTAAATTTCAAAAAGAAAACATTTTCACACTGAAATTCTTGGGCGATATTATGAAGAAACAACTAGACGCCCAAAAAGAAGGTATAAAAAGTGCAGAAGACCTGAACAAGCGTGTAGAAGAGTTAATCAAACAAGGTCATAGTGAAGCATCTGCAATGCGATTAGCAACAGCAGAAGACATGGGCGGTAAAATTGACTTTATTAAAGGTGTGGGCGGTAAGTTCGCCGCAGGTTTAACTGCTGTAGTAGGCACAATAGCAGCCGCAGACTCGTTTATTATGGAAAACATTAATGAGCGATTAGATTTTTCTAGTGAAATAAGACAGTCAGGTCTGATGGTTGGTTTAGAAGATGCTGAAGGTACCCTATCTGAATTTTCTTATGCTGTGAACAAATCAGGATTCTTGATGGGCGAAGCGGCAGCATTTGCGGACAAGTACTCAGAAGCAATTGGCAGTCTGGGTATGTTAGATTCATTGAAATTAGTCAAAGACTTTGCATATGGATTGGATGGATCGTTAAATCTAATGAAAGAGTATGCTATGACATTCGGTCAAACTACTGTTATGACAGGTGAATACTTAGAAACTCTTAAGAACTTAGGCGCGTTAAACCAAATGAGTGAATCGCAACTAAGACAAGGTATGAACAATTTCATGGATGCTGTTTCAGATACATCCAAGGTACTAAAAATATCAATGGAAGAATCAGCCGCTTTGATTAAAGAGACACTTGACGAAGATAGAACAAAGGTATCTTTGGGTATGATGGCAGCCAAAGGTGTTCCTATGGAACAAGTACAGGCTCTAAGTGATGCGATTAGTTCATCTACTATGTTCGGCGCAGGATCAGAAATGGGTAAAATGTTACAAACTCGTTTAGTAGCAGGAGATAGAGCACAATTCTTGGCTACCGAAGAAGGTAGAGCAATGATGGACAACCCTATCACTGCTAAACTATTTGAAACGATAGACCGCCTAGCCGTATCATATGAGTCAACTGGTGATCCTGATGCATTGAAAAACGCAATGTCTGAACTTGATGTGTCTTCTATTTTGGGTAACATGTCAGAAGTTGATAGACAACTATTGATGCGCGGTGAAGGCGGGGTGTCAGGTACACTGCTATCAGAATTAATGTCTATGTCAGATAGATTTGACCAAATAGGTCAGGAAGCCCCACAAGTAACTGAAGAAGATTATCAAGCGGCATATTCACAAGATATGAGAAGTCGTAGATTAGGTCTAACATTGGAACAGTCTATATCCGCAGGCTTGACAAAGGCGAACTTGGGAGAGAACTTAAAAGATTTGAACCAAGGTATGAATAAATTATTGACTGAACTTCAACCTAAAATGGATGCGTTGGCAGAAGCAATTGGTGGTAAGTTAGTAGGAGCGATTACTGGATTGCAGGCAACAATCACTGACTTTGCAGGTGATATGCTACGAGAATCTAATGCACAATCATTGATAGATGCCGATGACGGAAATACAAATGATGCCATAGGATACAATCCTAGTGAAAGTCGTATGTACGATTATTTTGTCAATGATGCTGCAGGCGCCGCATTATGGGATATGAAGTCAGGTTTGTTGGCACAGTCAGGACTTGGAAATAAAGAAGCATACTTCAATGATGATTCCGCTAGAATGTTTGTAGACAGTCTTAAAATGCAAAGGGACAACATGAATTTATCTGATTCTGATTTTAAAGATGTTCTTACTCGACTACTAAAAGAAGCAAACAGTAATAAGATGGCGGTATCCGCAAATGCGCGTGATGCGACAAATGCACAGGAAACACAATTCCTTATTAATCGAATTAACGAATTGATAAAAACACTCAACGGATAGTAGTTGCGGCACAACGATAAATATGCTAAAATAGTTTAAAGGATAGGATTACAAATGGCAACTTGGAAAAAATATTTTAAATCATACGATGGTGGTGACCGAAGTATGACTAAAACCCCTTCGCAAAGTAAGTACGAAGGCGGTGAAGCAACAAACAAACGTTATAGTTCATGGCTACCAGAAGTGTATCAAGGACAGCCTAACCGTGTTCAACGTTACGGGCAATATGATCAGATGGACTTGGATAGCGAAGTTAATGCGGCACTTGATGTAATTGCTGAATTCTCTACACTAAAGAACGAAACAACTGATATGCCGTTTGATATACATTGGAACGAAGACCCGACTGAAAGTGAGTCTGAAGTTATTCAGAAGTCACTGCGCCAGTGGGTAAACTTGAACGAACTAAAAAAGCGTTCATTCCGTATATTCCGTAATGCAATCAAATATGGTGATCAAATTTTCATTCGTGATCCTGAAACATATCGTTTATTTTGGGTTGATCCATCGAAAGTAGAAAAGATTCTAGTAAATGAAAGTAAAGGTAAAAAGCCTGAAGTTTACTTTATTCGTGATATCGACTTGAATATCGGCGAAATGAGTGTAACTGCATCGGAAGACAAAATGAAAAATCTTCCTACAGGTTATCAAGTAGGTACTCCTAACACGAATGCAAATGCTGGCACATTCGGATCTGCTGGCGGATCAAGATTGGGGCATAGTGAAGAAGCAATGCCAGTAGATGCCAAACACATTGTACACCTATCATTAAGTGAAGGTATTGATAGTTTCTGGCCATTTGGAACTTCAATACTTGAGCCTATCTTTAAAGTGTATAAGCAAAAAGAACTATTGGAAGACGCAATACTAATTTACCGTGTTCAACGTGCTCCGGAGCGCCGCGTATTTTATATTGATGTGGGTTCAATGCCGACACACAAAGCACGAACACACTTAGAGCGTATCAAGAATGAAATTCACCAACGTAGAATTCCATCCAAGACAGGTGGCGGACAAAACATTACTGATTCTGCATACAACCCACTATCAGTAATGGAAGATTATTTCTTTGCTCAAACTGCGGAAGGGCGCGGGTCTCGTGTTGAAACACTACCAGGTGGTGAAAACTTAGGTCAGATTGATGATTTGCGTTACTTCAATAACAAGATGTTCCGTGGTCTTCGTGTCCCACCATCATACATGGGTGCTAGTGATAATGATCCTGACTCTAGTGTTAACGATGGACGTATTGGTTCGGCAATGATTCAAGAGTTCCGCTTTACTAAATTCTGTGAACGTCTACAGAACTTGTTGGCAGACGAACTTGATTACGAATTTAAAATGTTTTTGAAAAAACGTGGTGTTCAAGTAGAAAGTTCACAGTTCAATTTAACATTCAACCCGCCACAGAACTTTGGTAAGTTCCGACAAGCCGAAGTAGATTCAGTAATGATTAATGTGTTCTCTAGTGTGGCAGATTTGCCATACATGAGTAAACGCTTTGCGCTAAAACGCTTTATGGGTCTAACCGAAGATGAAATCCTAGAAAACGAAAGCATGGTCATGGAAGAGCGTGGTGACACAAACTACGCTGACGGAGATATGGCAGGTATGGGTGACGTAGGTTCTGCTCCTCCTCCTGAAGGTGATGACATAGGCGGTGAAGACTTTGATTTCGGACCAGAAGATGATATGGAAGATGAAGGTTCCCCAATCTCTGGTAATGAAAACGCTCCGGATGAAGACACTGAAGAATTATAAGGATATTGATAAATAAAGTTATGAGATATCAAGAACTTACAGAAAATTATTCACCGGAAGAAGATTCGATGAACACTATAGAGGTAAGCGATGTGCGAAAATCACGCCTTACCCTTATACATTTGTCAAAACTCAGAAACATAAGAGAATACCGCAAGTACGAAAATTCTAAAAGAGCCGATAGATTGTCAACAATTTATGGTGCTCAGTCAGAAGAAGGCGGCGACCTTGAAATGTAAAAAGACAGCAGTTTATCTACTGTTACTTCCGTATAAATATCATACGGTTACTTTTTTAGCCAAAAAGTAACCGTTTTCCTACATTCTCACATATAATATACAGATATAAGTAAATACTATTAGAACAGAAGTATGTTCTATAACTTTGCCACATAGAAAGTGGTTTAACCGATAAGGAGACTATAAAGATGCCAAGAAGTGCGCTAGAACAAGTGTTGGAACTTCTTATTAACGAAGAACGTGAAGCCGCGGAAGAGTTGCTACATGATTTCATCGTTGAAAACGCTCGTCAGATCCACGAAGAACTTCTAAGCGAAAGTGACGAAGTTGTAGAAGAAGATTTGGAAGACCTAGACGAGTCAGAAGAAGATTACACTGAAATTGAAGACGATGCTGATGAACTAGATTCAGAAGCAATTTACGATGCTGACGAAATGGAAGATGAAGAAGCCCTAGATGATCTAGAAATGGATGATGAAGAAGGCGAATTCGATTTCGATGACGACGGTATGGAAGACGAACACGAAGAAGAACACGGTGACGTGGAATCTCGTGTAGATGACCTAGAATCTGCAATCGCTGAACTTGAAGCCGAATTTGAAAAAATTATGGCTGGTGATGAAGACGAAGAAGAAATGGACATGGATCTAGAAGACGATGAAGAAGTTGAAGAATCTTTCATGGAAGATGAAGAACTTGAAGAGTCTGATGACGAAGAACTAGTTGAGTATGTTAACAAAGCAACTGCTAAGCCAGGTGATAACGGCGACATGACTCAATCTACAGTTAACGCTAATCCAAAACGTCCAGGTGATGAATCAAGTGCTGCTCCAGTAGGTGCCCGTGATGGTAACACTGCTGGTGGTAAAGGAGAATCACCAAAAGAAATGAATACTGGTAACGTTAATGTTTCTGGTAAGAAAGCACCTAAAATGAAAGGTGAAAAAGGCAAGCCAGGTGATGACGGTGATAAATCCGCTCATTCTACCCTAACTGGCCTTAAAAAGTAAGATAAGGGGTTAAGACTATGTCCATTCTTATAGAAAGACTATCACATTCACAAGCAAACGTCAAGGCGAAAATTGTTGAAAGTGATGATGGCAAGAAGGATATGTTCATGGAAGGCATTTTCGTCCAAGGCGGCGTTAAAAATGCTAACCAGAGAGTCTACCCGGTTTCAGAAATCGCTCGTGCTGTGGAGTCCGTTCAGAAGAAAATTTCTTCTGGATTCCCTGTACTTGGCGAATGTGACCACCCACCAGAATTGACAGTAAATGTTGACCGTGTTTCACACATTATTGAAAATATGTGGATGGATGGTCCTAATGGTTATGGCAAACTAAAAATTGTTCCAACACCTATGGGTAATATCATTAGAACATTGATTGAATCGGGTGCTACGCTAGGCGTTTCGTCTCGTGGCTCAGGTGAAGTTGATGGTAGTGGTAGCGTGAGCAATTTTGAAATCGTAACGGTAGACATTGTAGCACAACCTAGTGCTCCAGATGCATATCCAAAGGCGATTTACGAAGGACTAATGAACATGCGTGGAGGAAATCAAATATGGAATCTTGCACAACATGCTCAATACGACAACACGGCAGAACATTATCTGTCTAAGGAAATAGTTAAGTTCATCAACGAACTTAAACTTAAATAGGAGACCTAACAATGGCAAAAGATATCCTTGCTGGTCTTCTTGAGTCTGGTGTTTTAAGCGAAGACGCTGCGGCACCAATTAAAGAGGCTTGGGAAGCAAAACTAAATGAAGCAAGAGAGGAAATCACAGCAGAATTGCGTGAGGAGTTTGCCCAGAAGTTTGAACACGACAAAGGCGTGATTGTAGAAGCAATGGAACATACCATTGAATCTGCTATCCGTTCTGAAATCGAAGAGTTTCAAGCCGACAGACAAGCACTAATCGCAGAACGTATTGCTTATAAAAAAGCAATTACGGAACATGCTAAACTTCTCGAAAAATTCATTACTTCTCAACTTGCATCAGAAGTTAAGGAACTTCATGCTGACCGCACCAAGATGAACGAATCTCTAGAAACAACTAAGACTTTCGTTACTAAACAATTGGCGCGTGAACTAGCAGAGTTCCACAAAGACAAAGCAGAACTAGTTGAAACTAAGGTTCGCATGGTCGCGGAAGGCAAAGAACTTCTAAAGAAAACCAAAGAATCATTTATCAAACGTTCGGCACAACTTGTCGAAAAAACTATCACAGATTCACTACGTTCAGAACTAACAATGCTGAAAGAAGACATTCAACAGGCTAAAGAAAATGACTTTGGTCGCCGTCTATTTGAAGCATTCGCAGGTGAGTTCATGGCTTCACAACTTAATGAAGGAACCGAAGTATCTAAAATGAACAAGAAACTAAACGAATCTGCTGAAACTGTTGCTAAACTAGAAGCAATGATTGCTGAAAAAGAAGACGCAATTGCACAGGCACAAAAGAAAGTACGTATTATGGAAGACCGTGCTAACCGTAACAAGGTTATGACCGAACTTCTAAAACCACTTTCTGGCGAAAAACGCCGTGTGATGGGTGATCTACTTGAATCAGTAAAAACCCAGAATCTTAAATCAGCATTTAAGAAATACTTACCTGCTGTTTTAAATGAAACTGTTTCCTCTAATGAGGGAGCGAAACAGACTTTAACCGAAGGCAAAGTGACTGAACACACTGGTAATCGCAAAGTTGATGCGACTAATCAGAGTGGCGATGCCGATATTGTCGTGCTACGTAAACTAGCAGGACTTAACTAATCCAGATATAACAGGAGAACATAAAGATGGAAAATCTTTTTGAAGGAAATAACTGGGATACTACACGCGAAGCCCTACTAGATGGTCTACAAGGCAACAAGCGCGATGTAATGTCTTCAGTACTAGAAAACACTAAAAAGGCTCTAAACGAGTCTGCTACTGCTGGTGCGACACAAGCAGGTAACATTGCTACACTAAACAAAGTAATTCTACCAGTTATCCGTCGTGTAATGCCTACAGTAATTGCTAACGAAATCATCGGTGTACAACCAATGACTGGTCCAGTTGGTCAGATCCACACTCTACGTGTACGTTACGCTGACAATGCTGGCGCTACAACTGCTGGTTCAGAAGCACTATCTCCATTCGATATTGCTAAAAACTACTCTGGTGACGGCGTAAATGCTCCACTACCAACTGCTGCTCTAGAAGGTGCTGCTGGTAACCGCATGTCAATCCAAGTATTGAAGCAAACTGTTGAAGCGAAAACTCGTAAACTAAGTGCTCGCTGGACATTCGAAGCGGCTCAAGACGCTAACGCAATGCACGGTCTAGATATCGAAGCAGAAATCATGGCTGCTCTAGCAATGGAAATCACTGCTGAAATCGACCAAGAGATCCTAGGTTCACTAGAAAATCTAGCAACTACTGGTGCTACTTTCGACATGAACGGTGCGTTCACTGGTACTCCAACATTCGTTGGTGACCGTCACGCAGTTCTAGCAACTCTAATCAACCAACAAGCAAACCTTGTTGCACAACGTACTCGCCGTGGTGCTGCTAACTGGGCTGTAGTTTCACCTGCTGCTCTAACAGTTCTACAATCTGCGACTACTTCTGCATTCGCTCGTACTACTGAAGGTACTTTCGAAGCGCCTACTAACACTAAATTCGTTGGTACTCTAAACGGTACTATGCGTGTTTACGTTAACACTTACGCTTCTGATACTTCTCCAGTACTACTAGGCTACAAAGGTCAAGGCGAAATTGATGCGGCAGCATTCTACTGTCCATATGTTCCGCTAATGTCTTCTGGCGTTGTAGTAGATCCTGCTACATTCGAACCAGTAGTATCATTCATGACACGTTACGGTTACGTAGAACTAACTAATACTGCATCATCTCTAGGTAATGCGGCTGACTACGTTTCTAAGATTGCTGTACAGAACCTAGCGTTTGTATAATATCTCTTAGATATTTGTCAAAATGGACCCAGGCTTCGGCCTGGGTTTTTTATGGATTGTAAATAAACACTAAGTTCCCACAATCCCAATATCTTTTATAGTTAGCATTGAACATATTTTTTGACTCGCTTAATTCAGAATCAAAGGAACTTAACCAATTTTTTAAGTTTGATTTCCTACACTTGTATCTACTAAGTATTTCATTCCCATCAGTCCAATAGTATCCAGGACCTGTCTCTTTTACCAATTCAAATCCCATAGAATAATAACCATTGCCATTAGACTTGCTACGGTCACAATAACTTATTATAGGTTGATTTACTATGTTATGCAAGTGTTTAATTAGTTTACTTGCTCCGCCTACAACGGTAATTCCGCTTTTACTACATAGTCTATGCAATTCTATTGAGTCATCTTTGGTGAATCTATTTTTGCCAGCCGATATTAGCATAACTAAGTCATCACCTTTATATAAACCGAAATAATACTTACTGCCTAATGCTCCCTGTATGTGATAACGATCCATAAAATTCAATGCTGTTTTTGTGTCAACCGATTGTATTGTCGTATTTCTAGCATATATTTTATCGTTTTTGCCTAGTTTGCTTCTTATAATAGATTTCACAATATCCTTTTTGTGTGTCCATTCATAATCGGTAATGTGTATTAAATCAATGCCTTTTTCCTTTGCCTCTAAAGTCTTATCGATATGTCTACTACGATTTTCAATGTGTTGGGTTTCAGGATTATAACTATGCCAATACAAACCATTGACTTCAATGGCGAAATTATGTGATGGAACTAATATATCTAATTCTTTGGTTTTTAGTGTTTCCCAGTCTGAATGTACTGCTTTTACCCTTAAGATTGTGGTTATATATTCGTATATCTCTTTTTCTGTAAGGGAACGATTGTAATTTTGTTGAATCTCAAATCCATGCTGCCTACAATAATCAAGTACTGTACCATAGTATATCTTAAGGTCTTTGGCTATTTCAAAACCTGATTTGTTATCAGTTATATATTCTTTCTCTAACCAATTTTTGTTTGATAGTTTTTCATGTACATGATCTGGTATCTTTGGTTTCTTCCATATGTGTTTGATATCCGAGCGTTGCGAATTGTACTCGACTCCATATTTTTCAACCATCGTGGCTTTTCGCTTTTGATTGGCTTTTATTTTTTCTTCTTTTGATGCGTTATGTTTTGTGTGACTTACCTTTTCAGAAAGGGTATCTCTAGTACATTCACATACATTTGCAGGCCCGCAGTTTTTGTAACCGTTGGATATTCTTGATACTTCTCGTTTATTTCCATTTACGCAAATATTAGTCTTGCCGTCATTGATTGCGCTGTAAATATGCGTAGGAAAATGCTCACTGTCTGCTTTCGATTGCGACATGACCCAATCATACATTGCCGGATCTTTCTTAATCATCATGGCGTAATGTTTGGGTTTGTCGTGTATTAAGTCTAATATTTTTTGTTTCATATGGTATATGTATTTGATGTAGTTGCGTTCTACTAGTATATATCATCTATGCTAAAATAGCAAGCGGTAATTTATACTAAATAACTTTTATGAATACATCAAAAACAAACATTACAATATGGGGTGATAGTTGGGGAGTACCCAACTATGCAATGCCACTAGATGGTTTTACTGCTGACGGACATACTGAGTATCACTTAAAACGTTACGGATACAATGTCACCAACTTATCTGAAAATGGTAGAGGTAATTTTAGTAGTATAGCAAAGTCATCCATAAAGAAACAATACGAGTGTGATTATATTGTTTGGTTTCACACAGAGTTGCCTAGAGATTTCAACTTACAATATTTAGACCCGCCTGAATGGACATACAATGATTTACTAGAAAAGACAGCACATAAGGTATATAAATGGGCTGCTGATGCGATAGTGAATATGGGCAATCCTAAGGTTATAGTCGTTGAAGGTCAAGCACCACTGCATGAAATATACAAAGAATATATCACACCGGATCACATCATAGAAGATTGGAGAAGTCAATTACTGAAAGAATCAATGCCATATTCACATCTAGTATCAAACTGGAATATATTAGAAGACAAAAACAATCGTGATCCTATACAACTAAAAAATGAATTGTTCAAAGATGCTGAAATGATACTAGATGCGATGAAAGAAAATGAAGAACATTTTAAAGATAACTGTCATCCTGGCAACGATGCTCACCAACAACTGTCAAAACAGATACATAATATAATCATTTCGAATAACAATGATAAATAGTCGAGTAGTGTAAAAATTAGTTTACCAATAACATAGTTAAAACGGAAGAAAATAAAATGGCTGAAAGAATTAGTTTTGGGGATAGATTATTCCTAGAGGGCGAGAGACTTGTACTAGATAACGGTCCTACCGAAATACCAATTATAGAATCAATGAGTGGCACGATAGAGATCCGTGCTAACCTAATTGTACAGGGTAACACCACAACTGTGAACACAGAAACGGTAGTTATGGAAGATCCTGTGATTACTCTTAATCACTTGTTTGAAGGAGATCCTGATAATCCAGCAGGAAACTTTGAATATTTATTGACTTCAAAAGATTATTCTGCCAATGAGTCAGGTAACGGTTCCCCTTATACTGCCAATGTAATGTTAACAGGTCTTGAAGTCGAACGTGGTGATTTAGATAATGTTCGTTTCTTGTGGGATGAATCATATGACCGTTGGACAACAGAAGATCAAAACTTCTTCGTAGGCGGCACATTCACTACTTACGATTTGGAAGTAATGAATAATGCTAATATCGGCAACGAACTAAGAGTAGAAAACGATACATTTATGTATGGTGATCTGACTCTAGGTCCTGACACTGCAGGAGCAGACGCTGGTGATTCTACTAACTTTTATCATACCGGTGACCAAGTACATACTGGTGACACTACACAAACTGGTGACTACAATTTAACTGGTAACATTTCTCACGCTGGTAACACTAACCAAACAGGCAATGTAACGCAAAACGGTGATTATGATTTAACTGGTCGTTTGACTCATGTAGGTGAGACAGACCACACCGGTAATACTAACCAAACAGGTAATTACACTGTTACTGGTGATGTTCGTATCACCGGATCTTTATTCCAAGACGGTGAAACTACTTCTCTAAAATCAAATGGCGGCACAGTTATAGAATCTAACACTAGTACCACTATTACAAGTCCTCAGATAACAGCCGACGGGGACATGATAGACCTGAATGCCACTACTGATGTTACTACTTCCGCACCATTAGTAAGAACCAACGCAGAAAACATTCAATTATCAGCAACATATTCTTACACACTTACATCTGATACTGCATCGTTAAACACTAGAGTTACTACTTTGTCATCTAGTGAATTAATTGATTTAAACGCTCCTACTATTACTGGCGCCTCTACTGACATGAACCTGAGCGCAACTAATAACATGGGAGTTACAGTAGGCAGTAGTTACAATTTGCAGACTGATACTACTAATATGTCTGCAAACAATACTTCAATGTATAGTGCCGAAACAACATCGGTTAGTAGCGGAAATGTATTGAATTTGACCAGTACAAATGTGGCAAACTTCGGCAGTGACGATGTTAATATTAACGGTGATAATACGCTTACACTAAATTCACCTGATACCGATATTTTGGCTACAACGTATGATTTGAATGCTACTGCCATCACACAACAGGGTGATACTATAACATCTAACGCATTGACTTACACGGTGAATGCGGTTGATACCGTTATGAACGGTAACACATTGGACATTAATATGGGTCAGTCTATCAACACTGATACCACTACCCTAACAACTAATACTACTACTTCTACTCATACTAATTCTGGTGTATACACCATAACAACTGATGATTATATTCTAAATGCTAACACTACGGATATCAATTCTGCTGATAGCATTAACATGGATACAAATGCGTATGTTACTAACAGTACAAATTCTACGCATACTGTAACTAGTAACTATTCATTAAGTGCCAATAATATTTCACAAACCGCAACCAATGATTACAGCATTACATCGGATGATTACACTTTAAACACTGATACTACTGATATCAATTCAACTACATCTGTTAATTTAGATACTAATGCGTATGTTACAAACACAAATAACACAACACATACAGCAACTAATGACTATACTGTAAATGCGGATGATTACATTCTAAATGCTAACACTACTGATATTAATTCTGCTGACAGTATTAATGTAGATACTAATGCGTATGTTACAAATACAAATAACACAACGCATACAACTACAAATGACTACACTGTAAATGCGGATGATTACATTCTAAATGCTAACACCGCAGATATCAATTCTACTGATTCAATCAATGTAGACACCAATGCGTATGTAGTTAACACAAACAATAGTACTCATACAACTACAAATGACTACACTGTAAATGCGGATGATTATATTCTAAATGCAAACACAACAGATATCAATTCAACTACATCTGTCAACATGGATACCAATGCGTATGTTACCAATACGAATAATACAACGCATACAGCAACTAATGATTACACTGTAAATGCTGATGATTATATCCTAAATGCTGATACTACTGATATCAATTCAACTACATCGGTTAATTTGGATACTAATGCATATGTTACAAACACAAATAACACAACACATACAGCAACTAATGATTACACTGTAAATGCTGATGATTATATCCTAAATGCTGATACTACTGATATCAATTCAACTACATCGGTTAATTTGGATACCTCGACATACACTAGTAATACAACTACTACAAATGAGAATTCTACAACTCATAATATTAATACTACGAATTTGAATATTACTGGTACAGTATCTCAAACCGGCAATGTTGATATTACTGGCGATTTAGGAGTTGATGGCGATACAGTTATTACAGGTAACTTAACAGTTCAAGGTACAACTACTACAGTTGATTCTGTAACAGTTGAAATTGCTGACAACATTCTTCTTTTGAATAGTAACTTTGAAGGTGACCCGAATACTACACCGGTAGATGGCGGCATTGAAATTGAACGAGGTACAGGCACTAATGTAAAACTGTACTGGGATGAATCTGCTGACACCTGGACAACTGATTCGCAGGATTTTACAACTACTGGTACTATCCACACAAAAGACCTCGAGGTATCAGGTAACGCCGCTATTGGCGGAACCACTACAATGTCTGATGACTTGACATTGACAGGTGAGTTTTCTGTCACAGGTAATACAACACAATCTGGTGATGTAACAACCACTGGTAACTATGATATTACTGGTAATACAACACAATCTGGTGATGTAACCACTACCGGTGATTACAATATCACTGGTAATACAACACAATCTGGTGATGTAACAACCACTGGTAATTATGATATTACTGGTAATACCACACAATCCGGTGATGTGACAACTACGGGTAATTACACTATAACAGGTAATATACAATTAGACGGTGAGTTGTCAAGTAGTGCTGGATTGACTGGAAATTTGACAGGTAATGTATTCGGTAACGCTGACACTGCTAGTAAATGGTTTACTCCAAGAACCGTAACATTTGCTACTGGTGATGTTAGTGGCAGTTTCACTATTGACGGCAGTGCAGATGTATCAAACGTTAATCTACAAGTTGCAAACGATAGTCACACTCACGATGGTCGATACTGGACTGAAACAGAAAACGAAAACGAAATCTCACGTTCTGTTCCTGCAGGTGCTGAAGGACAAGTACCATTTATCGCAATTGATGGTACTCGCACATCAGAGCAAGATTACACTCTAAGTTTCGGACAGTTTATTGAAAACGACACTGAACTTACTGAAGCACAATCAAATATTGTAACATTCCAAGAAGTGTTTGATACTTGGTATCGTTTCTCACATACAACAAGTACAGCACAGCCGGCAATACCATCTGAAACTACAGCATGGTCTTACGATTCTATCAATGATAAGATTCAAAATACAACTAACTCTGCTTCTTATATTGGTATGGTGTCTTATAGTAGACTTGCTAACTATACGCACGAAGTACGATTATCTTCTGTTAATTCAGATGATGATGCTATCGGCGTTCTAATTGCATGGTATACAGATCCATCTGACGGCAGAGAGTACACACTATCTGCTGTCCGTACGCCAGGTGGTAACGGATTTACTTGGAGTATTATTTATAACTATGCACGATCAGACGCGTGGGTTGTCGCCGACGGTACTTCTTCTATCAAATGGGGTAATGGCAACTACGGTGCTACATCGGGCGCGGCAGGTTACGTTACTAACCAAACAGTAGGCGGATGGGATGACTTTGGCACGATCGGTACTAAAGTAAAAATTCAACGTGCTGGTGATAGTATTACTGCTCAAACAACAGACCTAGGCTCTAATACATATGTAGGAGGAGCCGCAGTTCTTAATGTTGATTTGACAAGTGATCCTAGACTTGCTAAATTCCGTGGTCCTAAAGCATACGGTTACACATCTTTCTCACAGGCAAACTCTACGTGGGATGTATTAGAACTAACTGACCCTCTAAACTCAATTATTGATATTCGTGATGGTTCAGTGTACTACTATGTTGGTGGTTCTTGGGTTCTTCAATCAGGAGTTGACATTTTTGATGAAGTGGGTATAGGTCGATTTGTTTACAACAGTAACACTCAGAAGATGTATTATATTACACCTGATGGTGCTGTAAACGTTGGTTCGACGGCTGACAACTACTCATTCACACTTGACGGTGATTTGTCTGGTGTTGTTAACATTGACTCTAAGAGTAACGTAGTACTAACTGCTACAGTTAACCCTAACTCAGTTGCTTTAGGAACTGACACAACTGGTGCGTATGTTGCCGACATAGTACAAGGTTCGGGTATTACATTATCTGAAACTGCTAGTGGAGCAGAAACCAACACTGTGACTGTGAACCATGCTGATACAAGTTCCCAAGCAAGTGTTAATAACAGTAATGGTACTGTTATTCAAGATATCACACTAGATACATTTGGTCATATTACGTCTATCGGTAGTTACAATCTAGATAACAGATACTATACCGAAACAGAAATCGATAACAATGTTGTACAAGGCTCAAGAACCGTATCAATCAATTCGGTTTCGCAGAATTCAATAATCAGCAACCCTAATCCATATGGCGCATCAACTACTGATTTATTCGGTGCGCATATAGATTCAACAGATGGTTATTTTGTAGTTGGCGCACACGCAGAAGATGAGGCCGGTGGTACTACTTCGGGCAAAGTTTATGTCTATAGCAGTATAGATGACAGTTTAATTACAACTTTGAACAACCCTAACAATACTAATACACCGGCAGGAGACAGTTTCGGATATGCTCTTGGTATAAGTGGTGAAATTGTAGTTGTCGGCGCGTACGGCGAAGACACCGGCGGGTCAAATTCTGGTATAATATATGTATTCAACGGCTTAACAGGTGAGTTGCTATACACTATCACTAACCCTAACGATTATGACACTGCTACTGGTGATTCTTTCGGTCGTGCAGTTGACATTGATGGTGATTACATTATTGTCGGTGCACCATTTGAAGATTCTGTTGGTAGTTTGACAAGCAATGTTCCAGGTTATAATTCTGGTAGAGTTTATATATTCAATGCTAAAACAGGAGCATTAATTCACTCTATAGCAGATCCTAATGCACATTCATTTGAGGCATATGACTATTTCGGTGAAGCAGTTGCTATCTATGGAAACTACGCAGTAGTTGGTACACGCCGAGAGGATCCTAATGGGTCTTCTTCAGGAACAGTTTATGTGTACAATGTTACAACTGGTACATTATTATACAGAATAGACAACCCTAATTTGACAGGTACTGGCACTGATGACGAATTCGGTTATTCAGTAGCGTTAGACGACCAGTACCTAGTTATCAGTGCTCGTTACGAAGACGTTGGTGCTACCAATTCAGGATCAATTTACGTGTACAATGTGACTACCGGTGGATTTTTATGGTCTGCATCTAATCCAGCAGGCTCCGGCGGCAGTAGTGATTACTTCGGAACCTCAGTGTCCGTGTCTGAAGGAAGAATCGTAGTTGGTGAACCACGCGGTGATACTGCAGGAACTGACTCTGGTAACATTCATATCTACGAGGCATCAACAGGAACATTGTTGCATACTGTGGCCGATCCTAACGGGTACAGTACTGGTGTAAATGATTACTTTGGTGACGCAGTTACAATTTCAGGAACAAAAGTAATAGCCTCAGCCGCGTATGAAGACGATGCAAGCGGAACTGATTCCGGAAAAGTTTACACATTTGACTTGACAAAGGCAGGTGAAGTATCGTATACTGTTAGTAACAACACAAACTTTACTGGTGAAGTTTGCTTTAATAATGATGTGTGCCACACTGCTAATATTACCACTGATGGTAATTACAACATTCTAGGTGATGTTGGTATCGTAGGCGCATTGAGTGTATCAGGTGATACTGCACTTGATACACTTACAGTAGACACAATTAATGGTGCCGCTGCTGACTTAGCAGAAAACTATGTGTCTGATGAACATTACCCGGCAGGAACAGTTGTTAAGATTGGCGGTGAATATGAAATTACACAAACTGATTGCGCAAATTGCAATGAAGTATTTGGTATTATTTCAACGCAGCCGGCATACTTAATGAACAGTGAATGTCATGGTCTACCAGTCGCACTTGAAGGTCGTGTTCCATGTAGAGTATGGGGTAAAGTCCAGAAAGGTGACAGACTTGTGACAAGTGGTATACCAGGTGTTGCAATGTCGGCAAATGGAAGTACTATTAATTGGACACAGCAAGTGGGTAGAGCATTAGAAAGCAAAGAAACTGACGGAGAAGGCATTATTGAAGTTGTCGTTGGTATAAAATAATAAAAAGGTTCCGGAGTCCTTAAGGACTCCGGGTGTATAAATAAAATAGATATTTAAAAAATAAGTCAAGATAATATCTTAACGAACAGGAATTAAAATTTCTGACTTAATAATTAAAAAAAGACGTTGAGGACAATAAATGGCGGTAACAATTAATGCTAAGGGTACCACGGTACCATACTTTAAGATTGGTAAAACTGGGGTAACTTTGTACCAGGGATCTTCTGATCCTTCTGGCTCTTATACTGTAACAGAAAATGATGTTTGGTTCGATACTGGAAATCAAACCATAAAATATTTCAATGCATCTGCATCGTGGGATCAAGTTCAAGGAACTGGTGGCGGTTCTACTGCGTGGGGCGACTTGACTGGCAATATTGCCGACCAAACCGACCTTCAAACTACACTAGGGGATTACGCACTAGTTCGCGATATGAAATTGGAGAATGGTTATAATGACCGTTCAGCGACACTAGTAACATTTACAGAAGCGACCCGTACATTTACTATTGAACCTGCGTCAGGTCATACATATTTTGAAGTATGGTCTGAAGGCGTATATCACAAAATAACAACTCAAAAGAGTATTCAAATTCCAGACACTGAAGGTTCTCATTACATCTATTTTGATGGTTCGGGTAATCTAGCACAAACAACAACATATGACAGTCACGATTTGCTTGCTAGATACGCATACACCAGTGCGATATATTGGGATGCTGACAATAAGAAAGTAGTCTACTTTGGTAATGAACAGCATGGTCGTGCTGACTTAGAAATGCACGAATATCTACATGACTGTGTAGGTACACAATGGGTTTCAGGTTTGGCATTGTCAAACATGACAGTAGGCGGTGATGGTTCAAGCGACACACATGCTCAGATAGGAATCACCGATGGTAAAATACGTGACGAGGATATTGGTCACATTATTACTAATGGTAGTCCTCAAACTCTTTCATCTGTTGCTCAGATACCACTGTATTATCGTACAGGAACTGCCGGACATTGGAGAAAAATAGACGCTACTGGATTCGTTGCGCATCCGGTAGGTTCAGGCAGACCTGCTTGGAATGAATGGACAGGCACAACTTGGCAACTGACTGAAGTAGATAACAATGACTATGTTATAACACATATATTTGCTACAGGCGACAGAAGACACCCTATTATTGGTGTTATCGGTCAAGCAACATATCCTACAGTATCGTCTGCTCAATCTGGAGCAACTACAGAGATTAATCAACTTTCTACTGGTGAAATGGACGAAGCGTTTGAAGAGTTCAAAGCGATTGCTTCCGTTCTATTGTTCACAACAAATAACTACACTAACTCTGTGAAGGCATCAATCGAATATGTTGACACTGGAGTTGATTACATTGACTGGAGAACAGTTTCTGGTGGTAACGCAGGTACACTAGGCATTGCTGTTAGTGACCACGGTCAAATGACAGGATTAGAAGACGATGACCATCTACAGTATCACAACGATACAAGGGGTGATGCTAGATACTACACTCAAACACAACTTGATTCGATGATTCAACATACTGAGTCTTATTCATCAGGCGAGATTGCTATAACATCAGGCGGTTTAGTACAGTTGACTCATGGTCTAAATTCAACCCCAGAAAGTTTTACATTTTTGTTGAAATGTGTCACTGCCGAAGCCAACTACAGTGTTGGTGATGAACTGGTAATAAATCATAGCGAATCTGTATCTGCGATAATTTCATCTACAAATATAGACTTAAGATACAATTCAGCAACTAGTGTATTTTCTGTACCAAATAAAACGTCAGGTACATTGACTGCACTAACAAACGCTAATTGGAAATTGATAGTTAAGGCATGGGCATAATATGGCAGTAAAATATTATATAGACATTGACGGTAATTATATTGGTGCATACAACAATGTAAATTTAGCACCTCAAGGTGCCATAGAAGTAACTGAGCCGCCATCAAGTGTAGAAGACACCTGGAACGGATCTGAATGGATCGCATCCACTGATTTGAACCCGTCGGATTATATTAAGATAGGTACCTCGGCTAAAGCGGTCATGGTATGCGAAGACTATATATTGCCAACATTAGATGGTGGCTCAGGGCAAGTTATTCGCACTAATGGTCAAGGCATAACTCAATTTGCAAATTTGAATACCGACGATGTAATTGAAGGAACCACCAATAAATATGCTACTTCTGAAAACTTAAATCAGCATTTAGCAAGTGGCAATGTTACTGAAATTTTAGTTAACGGTGATATAACTACTGACAATGCCATTGTTGGTAATACAATCATAATTGGCGGTAAAGAACTATTAACTAGTGCAATTCCAGAATACTTTATGTTGAGTAACAACATAGGGTCATACAACATTTACTATACATCAAATATCATAAAACCTGGAGAAACGGTTAATGCAGTTGACTTGGAACTAATGGATATGGTAGAATCTACTCCTAACAGTTATAAATTTAGGCAAGCAACTGATGCTAGCGGAACATGGAAATTGTTAAGTGTTATTACGTATGAGGCTGTAAAAGGCATCGATTATATTTGTGGAATGTGGGTGAGGGTACTATAATGGCAACAGTAGCAATAACAGATTATAGAAACGCAAAATGGTTAAACCAAGAACATACAATTGCTTCATTGGAAGTATTAACTAATAATTATGGTTGGATTGAAACTTCAATCGACATGAATCAAGAAACATTAGAGCCGCATTTGCAGCCAATAAAAGAATGGTTGACTAATAATCCTCTTGAAATTACAGCATACACACCTGATCTGGATAAAGAGAAGCAATTACTTCTGAATGAAATTGCCGACAGACGGTACCGTGAAGAATGTGGCGGAATGCTTATAAATGGCATGCCGTTGAAAACTGACCGGGATGCACAGGCAAAGTACACGGGTGCAGGTGTGCAAGCATTCATTGATAATACAATTATATTCAACTGGAAAACAGCAAACGGAACACCAATTCAAATAGACGCTACTACAATGCTAGGTATTGTACAGTCGGTTCGTGGTCACGTACAAGCATGTTATGATAGAGAATTTGCTTTGGCTGCGGCAGTCGAAGATGGCACATATACGCCAAACATGATTGACGAAGGTTGGCCTACGTATACCAACTAAACAACTTTTTTAACAAAGGCTTTAATGCTTTAGGTTCCTCAAATACTTCATTGACCCAAATGGGGAACCTTGTTAGCGTATTTTTCCATAGATGCAACTCTTCTATTAATTCAGATATTCTCTGAATATTCTGATTTTCACTTGGATACATATATTCAGATTGAAGTTCTTTTATCTCTGCTTCGGCTTCGGTTAGTGTCCTAATATCGGTTTCAATTGCTTCTATGTAAAAGTCTAGGGCAACTTGATCCTTAAATTTTTCAATCAGTATTTTATGGTGTTTGGTCAATGATTTTCTATTCATTGACATTGTTTCTTCCAGATCAAAATGCAACGCACGAACAGGGTTAATCGAACTATCGTATCGTTTCTGTACATACGCTATTTCATATCTTGGTTTAACAGTGACCAAAGAATCAAATGCAGTGTAACAAACTGTATCTATTTTGTTTTTGTATGAATGTATTTCGGCTTTGGAAATAACTTTAATCTCACTCAATACGTGCCCCAGCATTTCCTTATCTGTATCCCTAAAGTTTTTTATAAGGTTTTGAATTTGGTCAGGGGTGGAAGAAAGTACAGTATGTCTAAGACTCTCGGATATAACTCCGGTCTTCATATACTCCCTGCACTCTCTTATAAATTTTTCTCTTTGAAAATTAAGTATCTCCATTTATGTCTCCCACTACATACACATATTTATCATTGGTAGACACTTATGTTTTATAAGTCAAAAATCTTTGATTATATTTTCTAATAACTTTATTTTATGCTTATGGAAAAGTGTTCGTTTAGCACCTGGGTGAAGAGGCCGCGGTATGTAATTTACATCTACCCAACAATATCCTCCTGTTTCTTCATTGAGAGTTGGAACAAATTCGTTAGATACGACTACTGCAAAGGTATAATATGCAAATTCACCATCACGGGAATGATATTGGTCTAGTGGATGTACTTTGAGAATATGTGATATGGTATCTAACCCTAACTCTTCAGACAATTCACGTAGCATACCCTGTGAAACATTTTCGCCATCATCTACTTTGCCGCCCCAAAAACCCCATTTGTGACCATAACTACCACTGTCTGAACGTAGTTGTAAAAGTAGTTTTCCTGTATCCTTGGCGATTATTACCGCACCTGCCGCTTTAAGCATAAATTATCCTAGTAATTCTAATCTCCAGTAACCTGCTTCATATAGTCCTAAGAATGTGTTTTGCCAAGCACCATTGATGAATCTATACTGGGTGTCAGTATATAAGTTTGTAACGAAACCTGTACCGGTGTAGGAACTGGCATCAAAACTTATAATCCACTCACTACCATTATACTCTATGATATCATCTGTGTCAATATCAATACCAAAGTAATTAGATTCTGCTGTACTAGAAGTTAGACTTAAGTATCGCTGACCTACAGCAACAGTAGGAAAACCGTTAAATCCGGGTCTTGCTGTTCTACTATCTATAATACGGTCAACCGGAGCAAATGTGTCTGTTGGCAATGTATCATTATCTACAATAAATTTTAAAACACCTGGGTCAGTAGTGGATGTAAGAACTCCTATAGCATCGTTACTCAAATCTTCTAGTTCACCGTGCCATTTTAGTCGTAGTCTACTTGCTCCATCGTTAAATGTTCCATAATAATCAATAACGTCTTGCCATACTATGTCATCATCGTAGTTTCCCGGTCTCAGAGGTTTAGCGAATACTTCGCCGTTTGACTCATACATTTCAAGACCGAAGTTTTCTGGTGTGACAATGATAGTTTCCATTCGTTCAAATTGGTCAAAGTAATGAACCGCATTGGGATCAAATTGTTCCAACATAATTTGTGAGGTGTCATCGTAAATGTTGTCAATAACATGGCGAATAATTTTTTGACTTGACACTAGAGCAGGTGGGTTAACCCAAATAGGCACTGTGAAAGTAAGAGTTAATACGTCTATAGTTTCATCTGTGCCTACAGGTATAGATTTGTTTGACCATGTAACTCCTGTCATTTCTACTGTTGTAATAGCAGTCCAGTCAACCGGTGAACTACTAGATTGTATGTCAAGTGAAGGATTGTATAGAACACTAATTTGTTCGAAAAGTTGTAGTTTTTGGTCAGTGTTTGAAGTCCATACGTCAACCATCATTTCCATACGATAAGGTACTGGCATCAAACGTCTAACAGAATATTTGTTGCCTTGTACATTTACATATGACTGAGTTTCCTCATCAAACTTACGTTCTATAACACTGATAGTATCTTGGTAGTATGGTTCTTGTGTACGTTCACGATCCATATCCAATGAGTTAATGTAACATGACATAAACGGTGTTGATGCTACGATGTTTTCACTACTTTCTTGGTTTAATAGAGTCGCCATACGGGATGCGTCACCATATCTTACTGGTACTGACACATAGTATGGGGTTCCGTCTTCGAGTGTTTTATCCGTTTTAACTGAAAATCCAGAGAATAGACGAACAAACTGTAATAAGTATCTTCTAATTTGTTCATCGTAAAAATATAGTTGTTCTGCCATTAATCTATCCTCGGTCTTACTACTTTAGTTAAATTTACTTTTGATTCTTCTTCATTGCCGTCATCCGCAATAAATGTATTGTAGTTGTTGATATGACTTTGTTGAACTAGGTTACCAACATTCCATGCACCGGTGTCATCATCTTCTATAAACAACCATTTGTTATCACGGTATTGGAATAGCCTTGCTGGCTCATAATCTGTTCTTAAGAAGTACTCATTTTCTTCTGGGTCGTTCGGGAACGCATGTCCTGAATTTACTTCATCCCATACAATGTCATCTGGGTGATCGCCTTCGTGCGCGTATAACAAATTCTTTGTATTCCAATCGTAGTATGGTCCTGGAACATTTTCTGCCGCCTCAGCACGTACTCGGTCGTGTATTTCTTTATCGCGGTTATATGTTGATAGTAAGTTTTTCAAATCAAAATCGTCCTCGCCTGTACCAAAGATATCAGCATACTCGACAGTATTCTGCATCTGTTTACAACGCATACGCCAAATGTGTGGCCACCAACCCGGATCGTAACCTTCAGATGCACGAGTCACCTCTTGTACTACCCAATATTGGTTAACTGGACCAGACTCTTCGGATAATAACAAGTCATCTCTGTTGTGAGGTAATTCGATAACATCACCTGGAATAATCTTACGACCAATCTTTTCAACCATATCGTTAATATGACAAGTGAATACTTGTTGGTCAGATCCTAAGAAAATACCAAACTGTGATAAGTCAAAATCTTGATCCGCAAATGTATAGTATCCTCGTAATTCGTAAACGATTGGATCGTAGTTACGGTCACGGTTCTCCATAAACAGCGCATCCTGTACATCGGTTAATTTGTCACTATCACCTGAACCCATATAACGATGGATTAATAGTGCAGTACCGCCATGGTCAAAATGTCCTTTCACCATACGGTCGATAAATTTGTAATCATTTCCCTTACGGGGATTCCACAATGATAAGCGTGGGCACATTATGCATTCTCCTTATTAGATTTACATCGGTCACCATGCCATCTGGCGTACGCGGCAAGTTTGTGATGTTTGTTACAAAACTTACAATACTTTGTTTTATTTTGTCCGTTTCTTGAATTTTCTATATGTTCTTTTGATAACTTTCTACCTTTCAAACTTTCACTTATGGCTTTTGACCTGTATTCTCTGTGTTCAGGGTCCGACCAATAATTTGAAGTATTTTTTGATATCTTTTCCCGACTATCTTTTTTGTAGGAACAAACACCCCATGTCTTTTTTTCGTGTCTATGCAGTGATGATTTTCTTGCATTTAACTTTCTGGTATCATTGTCTTTCCATTCTTCGGTGACTGCCTTTGAAATAAGTTTCTTTGTGGTATCAGAATGTGATTTTCCTGCATTGCCTCCGGTTGCTATGTTGTAGCATAGTGGGTCGCAAACCATATCTTCTGACACTATTTCTCTTTCTTTTAATATACAATCTTCTTCATTGTCAAATACATACAGTGTTTCTCTGGTAAAATTTTCGGCTCCATATTTCTTTATTGCTTTAGAAATCGCATGCCCGGAACCCAAATATAAGTAGTCATACTTTTCTTGTACCTTGTGCTTGCCTATGTAGAACTTACCATTTATGTTATTTGTAGTTTTGTATATTATGAATGTTTCACTCATTTTATGTCTCCTAAATATCATTACTTGTATTTATCATT
>Ga0102954_1000022_pt1 | contig 47009 bp, 55 predicted proteins | sample SalPonA_C_H2O_MG_FD_78511 | JGI IMG/M metagenome (GOLD analysis project Ga0102954, IMG submission 78511) | Water microbial communities from South San Francisco under conditions of wetland restoration - Salt Pond MetaG R2A_C_H2O_MG | ecosystem: Environmental > Aquatic > Non-marine Saline and... | reverse complement strand
GTTTGCACTTTTTGGGCAGTTAACAAAAGATGTCAAAATGGACTCGGTCTCGAATTTGTACACCGAGAAACCTTTCGATCTTAAGCTGACACTGACGGTCGACGGCGTCGATTACATGATTCATCGATTTATGACCGCAGGAAAATCGGGCGCTCACAAGATTCACGTCTATGAACTTAGCGGCGATGCAGATTTGCCAATCACGCGCTCAACGCAGTCAGAGACGCAAGAGTTGATCGTAAATTTACTCGGTGTTACGTGGGATAAGTACCAGACGCTCAGTTACTTTTCGCAGAACCAGACTAAATTATTCAACGACCTCAAAGGTAGCGAAAAACACGAATTTTTGGGGCAATTAGCCGGTCAAGAGCAGTTTGACGCGATTAAAGAAGCAGTCAGTCGGCTCACTGATAAGACAATGAACGACGGACGGCATAAGGACGGCGCTAGAAGCACTCTGGTTCAGATGCTTAACCAGAAAAAAGCAGCGCTCGAAAAAGCTAAAGCCTCAGCGTCACGCATTGATCGATCTCTACTTGACCAATCAGTAGCCAGTACGCTGACAGCCAAAGTTGAACATATTGCAGCAATGTCGCTAGATGCGATTACTGACATGTTAAACCAAACGCATAAAGCGCACAGCGACAAGCTCGACACGTCAGCTGAACACGACGCTGAAAACTTCAACGCGCACCTTAAAGCGCTTACGGGCGACATCCACACTATGCAGACTACGCAGCAAACGCTCGCGCAGGAGTCGGTGTGGTTAGACAAACAGATTGCCGCGATAAAGGTCGATTGCACTAGGCTCAATGAGCAGGTTCAAAAAGTTGAGACTGGCGTTTGTCCGATGTGTACACAATCGTTACCGCACAATCACGACGCGTTAAATGAGCTAAAAACGCAGTTTGATCAAAAAGTCACTGAGTACCGAGAGTTGTTAGAGAAGCAAACCAACAACTCATCCCTGCGAGTTGACTGCGACGCTCGGTATGCACAGTTGCAAGAGACTGCTCAAAAGGCTGAAGCGTACCGCGTTGAGCTTGAGGATCGGCTGCAAAAGAATCAGCGCATTCAGACGTTTCTTTCGAGTATTCAAGCGGAGTTACAGCGTGTCAATATGTTCCAAAGCTCAAATCGAGAGCAATTAAAAGACAGCGATCTTGCTGAAAGCTTGCAAACTGAGGTCGATGATCTGGTACAGCAAGTTGAGGAGATCGATGTTGAGCTGGCTGAACTCACTGTACGTGAAAATGACTTATCGTGGTTGTATAAAAAACTACTCGCTAAGAATGGCAAAGTTATCGAATCTTTAACGCTAGCGGCGTGTAACGCGCTCACGCTGGAGATTAATCACCTTGTCGGTGACTATGCGCTGTATCATGCAAAAGTCGTCCCTGCTGCACGTGCGTCGATTGACATTGAAGTATCATTTAAACGCGGTAGAGCTGTCCCAATGGGTAGCATGAGTGGCGGTGAAAAGCGGCTTAACGACATTCTCGTATTGATTGCTCTTAACAATCTGTTCTCTCGCAAGTACAAGGTAAATGGTATAGCGGGAATCACGATATTTGATGAGACATTCCAATACTTAGACGCTGCTAATATGGAAATTGCAGTCGATGCGTTGAAACAGTCTCTCTCAGAAAATCGCATTGTAATCACACATGAGCCGACAATTCAGCGGGAATTCTCACGTCGAATTTATGTCGAAAACGGTAACCCAAAAGGAAGTTCGCGCTACAAATTCGTAGTCGACTAAGGATTTTCGAACTATGGGCTATGCTGCTTCAACTAACGGCAAGACAGTTGCGCCTATCGAGGCGCGAGTCTCGGCTAACGGTAAAACGTACGGTGTTCGTTCAGATTTGGGTGATCCGTTACGGTACTCAGCAGAGACGCAGGAAGCCGTATTCCTGTGTCCGTACTGTGAATACCTAGCAGACAAGGCTGATACAACGGGCAAGCTGTACTACAACGAACACAAAGGTATGGGGCACTGCTTTCGCTGTGGCACCGTCGTTCACGACGATGCTGAGCGAACGGAGATAGAGCGAGTAGACCGAGAGATTACGCTTAAAGAGCAGGAGCGTACTGAACAGATAAAAATCCGTGAGCAGTTGAAGACGCAGCGCTATGGTTTAAGTTTTTGGACAGTCGACGCTTTAACAGTGGAGGGTGCCAAGTCCTACCTAAACCAGCGCGGTTTGTCTGACGCTGAGATTGTGAAGTGGAATCTTCGCGCCTGCATATCACCCGATACCGGTATTGTGATTCCCAATCAAACCTACCCTAAAGATCAAACAGATTTTTTTCAGGTTCGACGTCTTGGAATTGCGCCTGACGATAAGCTGAAATATCGAAACCCGAAAAACGCCGAAAAACCGATCTTCAATTTACAGCGCGTGACTGCAATACGGACACACGTGATTGTTGCTGAAGGGGTGTTTTCCGCAATGGCAGCAGAACGTGTCGGGTTGCAATACAAAGACATCATCAATAGACACGTCGTGGCAGTCGCAACGTACGGTAAATCTATTAAGAAAATTCACCAAACACTGTTTCAAGAGGTTGCAGAAAATATTGAGGAGTTCTATATCTGCTACGACGGAGGTGAATGGAACTCGACCATAGGTGCTGCAAAGAGCTTGAGCACTCTTGGAAAAGCCGTCAACATCATACTACTGCCGTTCGGGAGTGATCCCGAGGACGTTGGTGATGATTTATTGATGTACTGTTTACGAAACACAACATTTCGTTACACAGCATCTATGATGAAATATCTGGCATCAAAAAACCCAGCGAAGCCAGATACTGAGAGGGGTTGGGAGAAATTGCGAGCAATTATTGCCGAGCAAAACCGACTCATTGAGCAGCTAGAAAACTTGCCTTAAGAAAGTATTGTGAACAGAGAGTTGACAATGAAGGAAGAGTTAGGCTAGTATCCAAAAAACGCAGATCATTTTTGAGAAGCGTTTTTATTTAACCATAACGAACAGCGTGTATACGAGAAGCAACTTTAATTTACTAGATAGTAAAGAAAAGCAGGATATGTATAGAAAGCACGTGATTCATAAGCAAAAGGTGAAAATTATGCAAGCTAACGATTTCGCAGCAGCATTCAGCAACACTAATTTTAGTTCTCAGAAGAAAGAATACTCTACAGAAGAGCGTCCAAAGTTGCCGTTCATGTATATGCCTCGGGCGGCAAAGCTACAATTCCGGTTGGTTCCAGAAATCATCACGAATTCGCAAGGTCAGTCTCAACTGTCGATTGGTCAAACAATCTGGGCACACGACTTCAATTTCCAAAAAGGTAAAGGCAGCATTGAAGAGCGCATACCGCTTGTAAAGTGTGTTGGCAAATTTAACAACTGCCCGATGTGCAAAATGGCAGAGGAGATCGAGAAAGCTGAAGTCCCTAATGCATGGAAAGTTAAAGCGCAGCCTCGCAACATGGTGCGTGTTCACGTGTATCAAGGTCAGGTGCCTGAAAAAGATCAGCAATACCTCATGCTGAATCAGACTGTATTTATGTCTATGAACAATACAGCTTACAAAACACTAACGGCTCAGCTTGATGCTATGGAGCCTGATCAGGCGCAAATGCTAATCAACCCTCTTGTACCGGCTAATCCAATGTGGGTGCAAACCGGCGCAACTGGGCGTGACCCTGTTACCTTTGGCGTGACAATGGGTGAGAATGCAATCGTACCACCGATTCCTGATATCGAGACTGCAATGACGTTCAACCAGCTTGCAGCTGAGTTTGCAATTGACATGACAGATGAGCACCTGCATCAAGCACGTGAGAAATATCAGCGTGTCATGGCATCCAGCGGCGGGCGCATGTATGACCCGTCGGTACAAGGCGAGTCTTCTGCATTTAATGCGCAAGACGGCGGTTTCGGTCAGACGTTCGGTGGTGCGCCAGCTCCGCAGAATCCGTCAGGTTTCGGTCAAGGTCAACCACAACAGTCCTTTTCTGAGCCAGCACCTCAACCTGTAGCGCCAGCACCACAGCAAGCGGCTCCAGCGCCGTGGGACGCAGCACCGCAACAAGCGGCACCGGCACCTCAACAAGCGGCACCGGCACCTTGGGACGCAGCACCCCAGCAGGCAGCACCTCAAGGAGGGATTGCAGGCGGTGAAGCTGATCAGTTCGGTGCAGGTATGGCGGATTTCTTAGCGAAATCTATCAAGTAACGCTGTCTGCCGAGAGGTCGTCACCTCTCGGCTTTAATTTGAGGTCATATATATGGAATTTAACCCTATACTGCATAAGATTCGCACGCCGATAAAGTTGTTTAACATTACAGGTGTTGGCGGCTTTGAACAGGGTACGCTACTCGAACTTTGGGGAAATCCGAAGTCCGGTAAATCGACCTTTTGTTATCAGACAGCGCAGGCGTTCCTTGAAGACTACGGTGATACGGCACGCGTCTTGATCCTCGACGCAGAGAATAGCGCTAACCTATTGCGTCTCAAAACGGTGTTTAACCTGAAGCCTTGCAATGTCGGGCGGGGTCGCGACCTTGATGAGCGCGTATTTGTTGAACCGGCTATTACGCTAGAACAGGGCATGAACACAACGCTAAAGTACATAAAACAGGCAAAAGACGATGGTAAGTTCTTGCTTGTTATTTGGGACTCAATCACGGTATCCAGCCCTGAAAAAGAGTACGAAGAGATTCTGGCGTCTGTTGAGTCTGACAAAGAAGTGAACAATTTCTCGGGCGGCATGATGCTACGTCCGCGTGTGTTAAAATTTGTACTCAATCAGATTCTTGCGCACTCATCTAACGCACCTGTGACGGTGCTCTTGATCAACCAAGCGACAACAGCAATTACTCGCTTTGGTGGGCGCGAAGATTCAAGCGGCGGGTACGGCTTGAAGCATAATATCCACTATCGCATACAGTTCAATTGGTCAGGTGCAACGCAGGATAAGGAAAACGACTCGCTGAAGACTGAAACGCTATCACAAGTCACAGTGAATAAGTCAAAGCATATCCCGAGCCTCCAAAAAATACCGATTGTGATTTCAGACACCGATGGTGGTCGTATAGATCCTTCAGCTGAGCTAATCACATTTTTACGTGACGCAGGCGTTATTAAGAAAAAAGGCGCATGGAACACGTTTGGCGATGAGCTGATCGACCGGTACGCCGCAGATCATGGCAACTTATCTGACGACGAAGTTGCGAAACTTAAGAAAAACTTCATGCAAAACGACGCGCGAACACGTCAAGACATTCTCGATGTCTGCACATGGTTTTTGACAGGCTGGTTCCGTGATAAGTACACGCTAGTCAATGCTGCATATGAAGAGTATGAAACTGAGCTTAAGTTTGTTCCACCAAGTGACGTGACACCTGTCGACATTACAAACGTTGTTTGGGGCAGTGGAGCCAAGAAAGCTGAGCCTGAAACGGTCGATGCAGACTGATCAAAGAGCCAAACCCGCAACATTGTCACGTGAATTTTACATTAATTCACGTGACAATTTTCATGCATCGAAGTTAATGTTAACATTTGTAAAGGGTGTTAAAACGTCAATAAAATTGGACGCAATGCTGTAGCGAGTGTATACTCGCTGATAAAAGAGTGTCTATACGTAGATACTCTTGTTTGAAAGAGTGTAAATTAGTCAACGCAAACCCCAGTTTCTTTAGGAATTGTAAAGCGTTGAGAAGAGCGAGGATGTACATTGCTTTATTATGTTGAAGTAAATGTGCAGAGTTGAAAAAAGTGCACGCTTATTAGCGTTGTTAGGTGGTTATATGCTTAAAGTGAAACCTACCGCAGACGAAAGTCTTGCGAATCTATCGACCTCAGATCTTGACAGGCTGGCGACATTTGCTCAGTACGCCGAAGAAATGAGAGATGTTCTAACTATTCATCAGTACGATTTAGATTACCCAAAAAACCGTGACGAGAAGTTTCGCCAAGTTTTTGATATGTACTTCAACCCAACGAAAAAAGGGATGCGCGGTGCTGCTGAATTAGCAAAATTGACCGGTTTAAAATTGGCGACAATCAGGACATACCTGTCTGCGGCACGACGGTCAATTACCAGTGAGTCGCTGGAGTTAGTTATTGATGTTGCTCGTAAAGAAAAATATCCGCTCATAATTAACGCCATGATTGAAGAGCTTGACCTTGAAAATGTGGTTGAAAAAATCAAGCTACAGGGCGGTATCGGGGTAATATCTGAAGCAATTGAGCATGCTCAAAACAAAGGTGAGTTGAGTGCTGCTCTGAACGGCTTGAAGCCTAGTCTCTACGAATCTAAGTTAGCTGTTTCCGCTAATTAAAGTTGGTTTAGACAAGACTATTTAACCGGCAGGCAGTTTCCTCGCTGATAAACTTACACTGCTGCCCCTCGCCAAAGAAAGCCCGCTTGGATTCGTCTGAGTGGGCTTTTTTAATTTAATAAAGGATAAAAAGTGTGCAAAACTCTCTTACCAATACTTTGATCGAATTTTTCCAGTGGTTGTTAGGCTACAGTGGGTTCTACCACGTAGCGGTGACGAAGCCGTCAGGTCAACGTAAATTAAAAATTATTTGCGTAATTGAGCTGGCATTTTTTCAGGTGTACTTCACGCCTTCTATTGGGGTTGCAGTGGCTACTTTGCCGTATAGCAAAACTCAGTCAAACACGTCACTGTTAGTTGGTTTGGGCGGTGTTCAGCTCATTATTCCAGTACTGAAAAAGACGGAGCCAACAGCTGAAAAGAACGTCGGACGCATTCGTCACATGGGTTTGATCGCTGGCGGCGTTCAGGGTCTAAAGCCATACAGCGAATAGTTATTTTAGGGTAGACACATATCAGCGTGTTGATTTATAATAGGTGTAAAATCGTTTGAGGATAGCTGGAAAATGTTTGCAATAGATGCATCGCACATGCTGCATAGAATTATGCATACGCCTCAATTTGATGAATTGAGTCGTTCAGGTCAACGTCTAGGTGGAGTGAGTGGCTTTATAAAATCTGTTGAGGCTTTATGCAGCCGCGAAGGACAAGGCTTGTCTGGCATTGTGTTAGCGTGGGACTTAAATTGCTCAGACTATCGATGTGATCTGCTTCCATCTTATAAAAAACGTGACACCGACGAATACACGAACGGTATGATTGATATACCTAAGATCAAGGATGCCAAACGTCGAGACTGGGAAGCGGTCTATGACTTGAATCGACAGATCTTGCACGAACAGGTTCTACCCAACTTAGGCTGTATCTCATTACAAATCAAAGGTGTTGAAGCTGATGACATTCTGTACCAGCTTGTACGCTATGTGCCTGACTTCAAGCTAGTCGTTTCAGGTGATCGTGATTTGCTTCAGTTGGTTAGTAACAACAGCCACGTGCTAAATCCATCACCGAAACGCAGAAAAGTTTACACGCCTCAATCGTTGTGTGAGGAGTATGACCTAATTCCTGAAATGTACCGGTCACATTTTCTGCTAATGAAGGCGATGGTCGGTGACACCTCAGATAATATTGAAGGTATTGAAGGTGTTTCCTTCAAAACTGGTTCTAAATTTGCGCGGTCAATTCTTGAGCACAAAGGGTTTGGTGGGCTGAAGCCAGAAAAGGCAAAACGTGACAGAGCACTAATCGAGGGGTTTGAACGCGTTCAGCGCAACCTAAAGCTTATGGATCTGTATTACTTGCCACAACCAGACGTCCAAAAGATCGTTACGACGACGTACCGCGCTGCAAATCTACTTCCAGCTGAAAATGCGGAACGTCAAGCGGTGTATACACTAAAACAACTCGGTTTAGAGAATGACGTGACGTGGAATGCTCACCAAATCGCTAAACACAATTTTAATTCTAATTTTCGTGAGCGGATCAAGACAGGCTTTGAGCCTCTGCTTGATGCGCTTGTATAACTAAGGAATCGATATGGCTACGCTTGACCACAATAGCGACCCAACCGCACTGATTTCACCTTTGAAAGACCTAAGCGATGCTGACCGTGACTTGATTAAAGAGATTGAGCGGTTTATTCGTGCGGGGGTGCCTATTCGTGAAAACATGGCGGAGTGTAACAACTACGTCACAGCGAACTTGTCACTACAGCAACGCGTAAATACGTTTAAGTCGAATCTTGAGCACACTTGTAATCGTCGACGTATACAGCTTATGACGGCGGAAACTGAGGAGCGCAAGTCGCTTATGTATGATGGTTTTAAGAGTGGACAAGAGCGTGACGTGATGGTGTGTAAAAACCCTGTCGTGCGAGATCTGAGACTTATTGTTGATTGGTTGACTGTGCTTCAGCGTCACGTTGATTCGCTTGAGTGGATGCTTAAAAGCGCTTTAAAATCCGTTACGGGTTAGGTATTCTGATCAGCGTATATACATGATGAGAATTTAAATAATGGCTCAAAAGCACCTTGCAGCGTATGGATCAAGCGCCCCCGATCTGTACATCATACTCGATATGCCAGAGTTGGCAGATATTCACGCAGGCTTGCCACTAAGCAGTGAGGTCGCTAAACCATTACTTGCAATCTTGCAGGATCGCGGGCTGAGAGATCGAGTCAGAGTCAATCATCTCTACCCGCAACATGTTGTCGATGATCGTGGGTACAAGCAGCCGATTCCCGAGTACTTGTACCCGCGACTTGTTGATGAATGGATCAAAACGGATATCGACTCACTCGATGTGAAGCCAAAAGCAATCATCGCAATGGGGAGTGCCGTACTTAAAGCAATCGTACCGGATTTTACAGGTGCAATTTCAACCGCCGCAGGCAAAATCTTCGACTTCAACGGTATACCTGTGCAGGCAACGTACGCGCTAGGTTATGTTGATCGGCAAGGTGGACTTGAAGGCAAAGCGTTTAGGACGCTACTTTCACAAGTCACCCGTGCGACGTCGCTATTTCAAATTCAAACCCGTGGCGAACTCGAATGGGACATGTTTGACGGTCGCGACTTAAACGAAGTCAAAGCATTCCTCTCCAAATTCAAAGACAAACCTGTAGTCGCACTCGATTACGAAGGTTCAAGTCTTGACCCTCTTTCGCAAAATTACATGGTTGGCGGCATTGGTCTCTCAACCGAAGATTATGCAGCCTATCTCTATTTCAGAGACTTTTTCGACCTCTCCTATGCGCTCGAACGCGGAACCGATCACGCTATGGCGGTCTGTTCTTTGATTCGTGACTTCCTCATTGAGCAGCAACGTGAACGCACGTTGACAGTGTTCAACCTAAAATATGAAATCCCTTTAACGAAAAACGTGTTTGACGTCTTTTTAGACAACACGCTCGACACGTTGCAATACGCCAAAACACTCAACATGGTCGGCGGCTTGAAAAAAATTGCCCAGCGTTACTTACTTGTTGCTGAGTGGGTCGACGCCGTCGATGATTGGAAAAAGCATTACGACACGCTCATTAAGCTATTCAAGACGTCAGGTAACAAAGAGAAAAAAGAGGTCGAGTTTCTACGTGAGGGCAACACGTTGAACGATCTGGTTCAGTCTTTCAAGGATGCAGCGGTTGTCAAAATCGAGCGTGCAATAGCTCGCCATGAGAAGGCACTGGAAAAGGGCAAAGAGTCAGTTGCACCCGAACACTCACCAACACGCAAAAAAGACGTGTTAGCTAACCTCAGTGCGCGTCAGCTTCGCATTATAGAGGCAATTGAGAATATCTCTGAGTTTATTGCGCAGAGCTACCCTGAGTCTGTCGACATGATCGACACGCAGTTGACGAAGATTGTGATCGACCGCGTCAATCGAAACTACTACGACATTGACTATACCGAGATTCCTGCGGCAATGGTGGGTAAATACTGCTGTCTTGACGCCAACTATACGCACCGGATTTTCACAAAATCGAAAGCTGAGCTAGAGTCCAAAGGCATTTTGAAGGCGGCAAACTATTACAACGAACAGATGTATCTCGGCTGTGCGCTTGAGCATAACGGCATTTGCTGGAACGATGACAAGGCTGAGAAGCTAAAAGAGAAGTACCTCGAAAAGACACTACGCCACACACAAGAGTTACTAACGCTACCGCACGTAATTGATGCATTAAGATTAAGCAAGACGGATATTCTAACGATCAATTCGGCGGTTGATTACGATCAACTCAAAACCTACTTCAACGCTAACTCTAACACAGCGGAAACGCGTCAGATGGTCAACGACATAATGATCTCAGGACGTGTGCGCGTAGCGGTTATGTACACAGTCATAACAGGAGAGCACGGCGGAGACCCAGAGCGGGTTGAGCGGTTGTATCCAACGATTTGGAATCACATTGAGCAAATAAAGCAGGCAGAGTCACATGATCGGCTGGCGCTGCTAGAGCAGTTTGGAAAGTCGTACATCGAGTTAAGCCAGCAAGGTAAGCTGACTAATGCTGAAGTCAAGATCATTGGGCAGCACTTAAACTTTGCACTTACAAGTACAGATAAAGCTGCGATCCAGACGTTGTTTGATGCCTTTACAGTCTTTATGGGTGGAGACTTTGATAAGCCCGAGTCTATGACACCGGAACAGACTGTTTTGTTTCATTACCGCATGATCAAAAAGATCCTTAAAACTGTTGGTACGTACATTGATGGGTCGCCAGCACGCGGCTCAGTTTACGTTGTCCGTAAAGACGAGCTAGAGGCGCAAACAATTCGACACATCTCTCCCTACCGCAGACTCTCAGCGGAAGAGGTGGATGAATTCGATTACCTTTACTGTCCACGCTACGGCGTCAACTCCGTCGCAACTCGGCGGTGGTCGTCAGGCGCTCACACGATTCCGTGGGAATCTGAAGTCCGAGACATATCGCGTAGCCGTTTTCGCGGTGGTTTGATCATACATTTCGACTACAGCCAGCAAGAAATGCGCGTTATGGCTGCACTGGCGCAAGATGAAAACTTGCTGCAAGCCTATCGCGATGGGCAAGATATACACCGATTAGTTGCCTCCCACGTGTGGGGTAAGCCAATTGAAGAAGTTACGGATGCAGAACGTCGCTTTGCGAAAGCGGCATCGTTTTCGCTGTTGTATGGCAAGACGTTACAAGGTTTTGCTGACGATATGTTTTCAGGTGACGTGTCTAAAGCTCAAAACTTGTTCGACATGTTCTTTACAGCTTTTCCACGTGTCAAAGAGTTCATCGACCGTCAACATGGCTACCTCGCAGAGCATGGGGCGATCAAAACAATTTGGGGCGACGAGCTGATTATTGATTACGACCCAACTGACCGTCGAAAAACAGAAGAGGCAAAACGTGCCGCGCAGAACTGGGGTATTCAGTCGTCAGCGAGTTCGCTTGCCGCAGTCTGCCTCAACCGCGTTGATCGATATCTGCGTGAAAATAACTATCGGTCGCGACTGTTTGGCTTTACGCACGACGCAGGGGAAATTGACACTGCACCTGACGAGTTACTAGGCATTCTAAGCGTCCTACCAGAGCTGGCTGAGAAGTTCCCTGAATCTGAGTGGGGATTACCCGTCGAAATTGACGTCGAAATTGGCGTCACGGGCTTCCAAATTCTCACACTAAAACGTGATGAAACAGGTGAGTACGCGCGCCGCGAAGGTGACTACCTGATAGTCAGTGCAAAGTTCTCAGGAATTGAGAGCGCAGTTTTAGGTATGGTCGAAAGCCTCAAGCCTCACTGTGAGCAATGCGATCTTACAATCGATGATACTGAAGATGAGTACACGCCTATTGCTGATCTTTTTGTCACCAAGCGCGGTTATTCGAGTCATATTGGTACAACAACACGAAAAGTTACGGGTTCGCTAAAAATCAGACAGTACAAGCCTTTGGGCGCTGTTTGCTCAACAGCTGCTTGATTCAGTTGTGATCAGCGTATTGACAAAGCAACTCTCAACAGCGAATATGCTCTGACAGTGTATTTGAGAGAGAGAGAACGGGGCATGGATTCAAGTGACTCACTAGGTGATAGCGTCGATAGCATTTCAAATGGCGACGTTGCAGAAGAGGCAGTTTTGCGTCTTCTGTTTGACCCTGAGTTGCGTGAAACCGCTGGATTTGCAATCGAGCCGTGGATGCTTGTTGGCGATTTAAATCAGAAGATCTGCCGTGTTCTCAAGAGTTCAGCGTATGAGGGTATTTCACCAACACAAGAGCAGTTTATCATCGACCTGCGTAACCAAGGTGCAAATGACGAGCAGATGCGCAACGCGTTACGTATGATGTCAAATTGCCCAAATATTCAGAGCGATGCCATTCGCGAGACCGCCAAAAACACACTGTCTAAGTTCATACAGAATAACAAAATAAGTCGAGCTATCTCACAGTGGATGACTCTTCAATCACGTGATGACGGCAAGCTGGATACGTACCGCGACCGTTTTATTACTGATTTAACCGAAGCGACAAATTTTGACTTGGCAACTGATGAGTTTTTCGACTTTTCTGACCCCGAGCAAATCGAAAAAGCACGTGTAAAAGACCTACCGGACGACGGTAGAATTATAAAATCTTCATGTGAGGCGCTGAACTCATCTAACGCATACGGCGGCTATAAGCTTGGCGATATCGTCATGGTTGCCGCTGGCGCGGGTATTGGTAAAAGTACCTTCATGGTGCAGGAAGGTTGCGCAGCGCTTGCGCAAGGTTTCAAAGTGTTGCACGTTTTTTTAGGTGACATGTTCGAGTTCGATGCTGCCGTAAAATACATTTCTCGGTTGGGTGATGCCAACGTACGTGATGTTGCAGCAAACTTTCGCGATCACTACACCCCTAAAATGGCTGAGACGTTCAAAAACTTACGTGTGCGCTGTTATCCCGCTGGGGTTATCGAAGTCAACGAGTTGATTTCAAAGATTAGAGCGGTCTATAAAGAGTTTCCATATGACATGCTCATCATCGACTACGATGCAAACATTAAGGACTCAGCCGACTCAATGTACGAATCGGCAGGCGTTATCTACGTTGCTTTAGAGGCGTACTCCAGAGGTCGATGTGCAGTTATTATCGGGTCGCAAACTAAGCCAGCATTTTGGTCTGAAGAGATTCTGCCGAAAAGCTCCGCTGCCGATTCCTCGAAAAAAGCACGCGTTGTCGACGTAATGTTTGCAATCGGTCGAAACCCGAATTGCCGATCTCTTGGGACGGGCTTTATCGCCAAGATGCGTCGCGGTATGGACAATGTATCGGTGCGGTTGCACCTCGACTACGAGAAAAATCGCATTCGGGAAATTTCTCAGACCGAATATGATAGAATTTTAGCGCAGCATTCAGATATGGATGGTATGCATCAGCCGTCGCCTAATGATACAAAAGGCGGCGCAGTTAATGGCTTTTCAATGGATTTTAATATCTAAAGTTGCAGAAAAGCAGTAGATGTATCAGGTTGCACGCTTAATAAGAGTTAGCGTGAACATAGCGAGAGGGGCGTATGATTTCAGGTCTTACACAACCGGTAAGTTTTGACTCCGTAAATGACGGATTTGAATCGGAGCAGCGTGCTGCTATTGGTTCGCTATATTTCGACATGATTACGACAACGCGAGCACTGGCTGAACAAAATAAAGTTGTTTGTAGCGTTCAGACAGACTCATTTGTGATTGACGTCAATCAACTGCAAGACGTTTCTGCGCTATGCTGGCAGCTTCACGGCTTATATTCTGCTGCGCAGACTGATCCGCTTTCAGTTCAAACGCAGGTTTTCAAGTCAATCTGTGGCTTAATCGATAGCGGTCAGCCTCTAAAGGCACAGCTACAAGCTGATGTACTGGACTCAGTGGTTCACAGCGTGATTACCGCACATGAGCGGGCAACATTACACCTATCGGTTGACGGCGAAGCGTTCGCTGGTACTTCGAGTCCAGTGCTAGGTGACTTTACTTCGACATCGGAGGTTGTAAACGATTACTTAGAAATGGTAATTGAAGCGTCAGGAGGTGAAGAGAAACGTGCAGAACTGTTGCACAAAGCGCGACTCGCAGGTGAGCGCTTATATCACGTAGACAGTCTGATTTGCGACGCCGATTAAAACAAATGGCTAACGGTTCGAGTGACTTTAAAAATGCTTGCTACGCGGCACTACGTAATTCAACGCCAGAAGAGCAGAAAGCTTGGATTGAGGCGGCAATAAAGTCGAGTCGAATAGCGCTACAGGCATCCAACTTATTAGATGAAGAGTTATTGATTTTGTCAGAAGATATCATTAAACAGAAATTCCGATACCAAATTGGTCGGCGTAATTTGAACCTCCATATCACAAATTCGTCACATGCAATGCTGGACGTATTAGACGGGTATGTGAAAGATCCCGACAATCAAGGTGGTTTCGCATCTTATCTAGGTATTTTTGACAAAGAGGATAGCAAGGCAGAGCTTTCTGACATTGTGTTAGAAGTCAGTAGACATTCAAAAGACGTGAAAGACGTGTTGGCATTTTTGCTCGTTAAAACAAACACTGTGCAACACGTCAGATCGGTTTTAGATGACGACATGAATAAGGAAGTTATCAGTCTTGCTAAGTCAAACGGCTCTTTAACGTTTGAATCGCTGAAAAAACGGTTGGGCGGTCAGCGCGCACTGGATTCCGCGCGAAAGAATCTTCGACTTATCTTCGAGCACAAGTCACATAACTTGTCTCACCGGTAATATAAAAAAAAATTAGATGGTTTTATCAGCGTATATACATAGAAAATAAGGGTTAAGTGTCCAATGAAAATATCAGTTAGAGTTAGTTCCAGTGAGTCAATTCTTGCTCAGAGTCATGGAGAAGTTCTAGTTGATAGTACAGTTCGATGGGATGCAAAGCTTAGCCCGATAAAGTATGGCTTATGCTGTGAAACAATTTTTGGTTCGATCATCCCGTATCGCTGCGGTTGTGGAAAACTCAATGGTGTTGAAAGGCTTGATCAGCGGTGTGAGTCGTGCGGTGTTCAAGTGACTAGGCGTAACGCTCGACGTGAGAGGTTTGGGCACTTCGAGCTGGCGCACCCTATCGTAAATCCGCTTGTGCGAACAGTTGTTGCCGATATTATGGGAATCTCAACGCACAAGCTAAACCGTATTATAAACGGCGACGAAGCTGTCGTAATTCGTAAGCGTGAAGGCGTCGACTACGGTGATCAAGGTCTAGTTGCCAAAGGTGGAGAGGCGTTATTTTTTGAGATAAAAGATACAGCAGACGCGACACCTTCGCAGTCGGCATCGCTTGGTCTTTGGTTATTATTTAACGAGATCGACACCATCGCGTCGAATAACGAGGCGATCAATAAATGGATTGCAAGCGGCTCAACGTTAGAGAATCTATTCTTTCGTTTGATTCCAATATCACCTCCCGACCTGCGTCCAATTTCACGTGACGCGAACGGTACAGTGTCGATTCACCCGCTGAATATTCTGTATGAACGTCTGATCAGACGTTCGACGCGCTATCAGCGCCTTGAAAGCATGTTCGATTGTCCAGCAAAAGACATGCTACTGCTGAATGCAATACTGCTTGTACAAAAGGCGTTAAGTGAGCTGTTCTTTGGTGACCTTCAAGTGTCACGTGATGATAAGACGCGTCTCAAAGGAATTGTGACAGCGCTTAACTCAAAAGAGGGTCGCGTCCGTAAAGATCTACTGGGCAAGCGTGTAAACTTTTCAGCGAGGTCGGTCATTGCGTCAGCACCTTTCCTAACACTTGACGAGGTCGGACTACCTAAAAAAATGGCACTCGAACTTTTTAAGCCGTTTTTGATTAAGCATCTACTCGATCTAGGTGTCGCTGAGTATTACGCAGAGGCGTTGCGTGCGGTTGAGTCACCTGACACTGAAGTCTGGGCGCAGTTGGAAAATGTACTCGCAGATAAATGGGTAATTTTGAACCGTGCACCGAGTCTACATCGGCACTCCATTCAAGCTTTTAAGCCTAAACTCGTCGACGGTCGAGTGATACGCCTTCACCCGCTTGTATGTTCAGCGTTTAACGCAGACTTTGACGGTGACCAAATGGCAGTGCACGTGCTGCTTACGGAAGAGGCACGTCGCGAAGCCGAGCTGATGCGTCCTTCAAATAATCTGATCTCATCACTCGACAGCTCTCCGCTAGTGTCACCCTCACATGAAATGATCATAGGGCTGTCCTACATGACGAGAATTCGCGACATTGATAGCTCTGGTAACAAAATTGAGCCTCGACCCGAAAATAGTCTCAGTCGACTCGAAAGCTTAGAGGCGATGGGTGAGATCAAAATTTACACGCCGATTTTGTGGTACAACCGTGGTCGTAAACCGCGCATAACCTGTTTGGGGCGGCTGCTTATCGGACAGGCGTTCAGTCAGACGATTGATACCGTTGTCGGCAAGAAAGAAATGAAGGCAATCATTTCTCGTGCAATCAACGAATTACCAACAACGCAAGACGTGGCACGTGCGCTTGACGAAACAATGCGTCTCAGTCTTAAGTTTGCAACACAGAATGCGCTATCTGTTTGTGCGGATGACATTGCCGCTCCGTCAACGAGACCGATTCTTGTAGCTGAGGGGAATAAGTTCGTCGCAGATACTTATGCTCGGGAAGAGCGAGGTGAATTGACACGTGACCAAGGGCATGAGCTGATTGTTCGCCGCTGGGACGGCATCCTGAAGCAAGTTCGTGATGACTATATTAAAGAGGTTGGCGAAGACAACCCTGTTATCATCATGTGGCGCACTGGCGCACGTGTATCGACGAGTCAAATGCAGCAACTTGCTGTTGCAAAAGGTCTTATCACAAATACACGGAACGAAATCGTTGAGACACCTATTGTAAACTCCCTTCGTGACGGACTGACGATTCCCGAGTATTTTCTGTCGTGCTCCGGTGGGCGCAAAAGTCTAGCTGACAAAGTATTCGTTACACCGGAATCAGGCTACCTTACACGCCAGTTGGTGACGGCAGCTAGAGATCTTGCAATTGCAGGTGATGACTGTAAAACCCAAGCAGGCATTTGGATTCCACGTAACCGTGCAGCAGGACGTTACGTCCACGATAGCTACACGGTTTTAGGTGAGTCGGACGATCCGACACCGGTTTTTGTGCGCAGTCCAATTACATGTGAGCAGCAAGGTGGTATCTGCCGGTACTGTTTTGGGCACGATCCTGCAACACGTAGCCTCGTTGGAAGTCTGATACCCATAGGCGTGCGAAGTGCTGAATCGCTCACCGAGCCTGCAACGCAAATGTCTATGCGGACATTCCACACTGGCGGCTCAGCAAATGTGCAAGACTCAGCGCTTGCAATAAAAGCTAAGCGTGGAGGTAAAGTCACGTGGTCAGACGAGGGAGAGCACTTTTATCAGATCACTGTTGAGACGTCTTCTGGCGAGGTTGACACCTATCCATCAGCTAAACGCTACACACATTTTCAGGTAGAGCATGGTGATACCGTCTGTGATGGTGGAGTTGTCGCAATTTATTCGGATGACGGTTTTAAAAATGCTGACATCGCAGGATCACTACCGATTATCAAACAGCTCTTTTGCGCAGCGCTTCCTAAAACGGTTGCGCGCGCAGTGATTGCACCGTTTGATGGGCATATCCGTTACGAGGCTGTTGCTGAAAAAAACGAAGTGCGAATTTTCATTGATGAGACATTCGTCGGTATTTCCAAAGATCAGCCCGTCTTTTACCCAGAAAATGAGTTTGTAAGTGCAGGGACATTCCTGACTGGCGGTAAGCCTCATGTTGGTGATTTTTTCGAGTTAACAAATGGTAACTTAAATTTATCTTTTAAGGTGTTTGCTGAAGCACTTGACGAAATGTATGGTGCAGAAGGGTTAACGCCGAACTACGTCAACTACGAGGTCATGTTTCGATCAATGACCGAGATTGTTGAGCTAGAGGACAAATCGCGAGGTTTGCGTTCACACGATAAGGCGTATTCTCGTATCTTAATTCACGGAGTCGCACAGGTCGGCGTCAACTACCCAAGCTGGTTGAAGTCCATCGGGTTTGGTTGGATCAAACGTCGCCTCGAAAGTGCGGTCTCGGGTACTGAGCGCTCATACGGTACGAGAACAGAGCGCATCATGGCAGGCTTGCGAATTCCTTCACCGATTTTCGATGTTTCCACGACTGACAAAACTGAGCACGTCGAGACGTCAAATACGCTGAATGATAAATCAGAAATCGCGGAAAATAAGTTATCGAGCCGCGAGCGTGATGCTCTTATTGCTGCACTTATGTCTGATCTATCAACTGACTCCATAACGGTTGGTGGAGAGTAAAACAGTGCATAAACCGGTCTTACCTGAAATGACTTATCTTGAATTCGACGCTGTCCTTGAACGTGTTGAAGTGAAGGTTGCACGTAAACAGAGACTTAAGATTGAATCTTCAAGGCTAGATTGGCGAAAAATTAATCAAGGTATACAGGTTGGAGGTCTGAGCTTACGCGATGGGTTAGAGACGCAGGCGATCAGCGTTAACTATGAGATAACAGATCTTAACGAAGACGATTTGAATGAGACTAATTGACAGGTTTACCTTGCGAGGTATGCGTCTGCTGTTCGGAACACGCGAGCTGTGCAATCTTGGGCAACCATTCTACGCAGAAGTCCTAGAAAAACGCCGCCGTCGACGGTTCTCTGATTTATTAGTAGATCCCGTATCTACGTTCAATGTGGAGTCAGGTCGTATGTCGCGGCTAGTCGTTCCCCTATCGGATGCAACCGGATTTATAACTTACACGTCAGGGGAAGGGGTCACGTGCGCCCACTCAATCTATGATACAGCGCGTACATCAAGTCCGAGATTTCGACTAAAAACGCTGCTGCGCTTGAAGTCGAGCATTGATCAAGGCGTCAGTAGTGATGTAAAACAAGTCGTCTCGTACCTAAAGCAAATAATCTCCGTGGTTTGTCAGGGGTTTGACTATGACTGCGTATTGACCGACGTGCCCGCACGTTTATTTGAAGACGTGAACCTGACACAGCGGATGTTACCCGACGATGCATACCTAACGGGTGACACGTTATGCAAGAAAAATGCAGTTAAAATAAACATTTTACGGCAAAGCTACGAAGTACCTCTTAAGCAGCTATCGCCTAAGCTGCTTAGCAAGCTACCCTTTGAACAGAGCGGGTTGAATGAAAGCACAGCAGTTCGCAGGATTATCGATGAGTACGCTAACACTGATAAGACGTGCCTCATTCTGGTTTGGGATCACCCGTCATACGCGGGCTATTTGCGATCATATTTAAGCCAGCATAATGTTAGAGCATGTGCTATCAGTCTATTTCAAATAATCAGACGAAAGCGGTAGTTTCAAAGAATCTCAATCTGTCGAAACATGCCGTCAGCTAAACCTGTCGAAACATGCTGTCAGCTAAACTGGGGGCATGGAGTAAAACGGCATTTTTCAGTTCATTAGGTGCCGTTAAAAATTTACCATCAAATGTCAAAATGGCGTCTTTAAGCGGGCGCACACTCATTCGAGCAGGTGATTCGAGTGCTTTAACTTTTCGTGGGATTATCTCAAATAATGAGATTTTTATAGACGACGACAATGACTCTGATAGATGCTCGAAAGTCGAAAAACAAATCATTCGCGAGTTATTTTGAACATCCTTATCTGCTGAGATTACGTCGTGTCCGCCTTCAGATGTTTTGGAAAACATCGTTGGCAGGTACACGACGTTGTAAGTCCCGCTCGAAACAATACATATGTGTCGAAGCTTGTTAAGCGTTTCAAGTTGTCTTGGGTTTGAAACGCTACCGTCGATGCTGTCAAAGGTTAACTCTTTTGTTGAAAAGTTTTTCTGCATTCTACTGAGCTGTTGATGCTTCGCGTAACGAGTTTCGTTTGCGATTGTTGTTATCATTAACCAACGTGTAACCGAGTTCGACGAGCCGTTTAAGCGTTTTATATTTAACATTCATGCTGCTAACAGAGTCGGATTTGACCTTACCCTTCAGTTCCGCTGCGGTTAGGCGAGCAACTGCCAGCGTTGCTTGTTGCTCGTTTTCTTCTGCAAGCTTGTCAATCTCTAGCTCTTTACGCTTCAAGTATGACTCATCGCCCTGTGGGGGTTTTCGGCTGTTAGATAGTTTTGGGCGTTCAGAGTCGTCGAGCTGGTTACTGTATTTCAGTCTCACGGTCTGCACGAAACTTTGGACGCTTTGAATACTCAGCGTTAGTCTGCGATGAATTGACGCCTGCCTTTTGTACTTCGGTTTTCCGGTTTTGGGGTCAATCTTAGGGACTTCTTTGCCGTCAACCATTTCCATGATAGGAATACGTGACTCGTTCGTTCTCATTGTGCTCATGTCAAAACGATCCATTGCGTCGAGCACAAATTCCGCGAGTTTCAACCATTGATCAAGCTTGATTGTGTACCTGCGAGGTGGTTTGCGTAGTCGAACAAGTGCAACGGGAACGGAAACACGCTCACCTTTCTCTGTGCAAAAGTAACGGGTCGTGAAATCTCCGCGCGCATATTTTTTGCTGTCGTCAGTTTCGCGGGCTTCTTTTTGCTGCTTAGCATCGTTGACGTCTGCAACAAATCGATTTGTTATCTGCTGTCTAGCAACATCAACAGAGATCGGAGTTTTGCGATGATCTCGACAAAAACCTGTTGACCTTCCCTCCATAATCTCATGGCAAATGAGGGCAATTTCATCTTGAAACTCAAATCTATCCAGTGGTTTTATGCTCATAGTATCACCTCAAACGAACCTCGGTTGTCGAATAAATATAATGCCCCGATATTATCATCGTATTGACTGTTAAGCAACATTAATTTCAACACGGCGATAAGTGTGCTGTAGGAAGTCCTTATAAATCAACGGTAAATCGATTTTTTAAGAAAAAGTCCTATAAAAAAAATATTAAAAAAGGTTTGGTTATTGTTTTTTGCTATGTGACAATTGCGACCTCCAAAGTTAAATAACTTCGCCGTTAGAGCGAAGGTTGCTGCGAATCTACGCAAAGGTTTGTCAATGACACGTGATATTACAGAAATAGCATCTGAAAGCTGCTCAAACACTGAATCTCAGCCAGATGCAGGCGCTTTATCGAATTGCAAAGCTTTGCTTGATGCAATCCTGTCTCCAACGCTTCAGTTGTGTTCAGGCATCAATTCTTGTGACAAATGCGTATCCTGTGTTCGCAAAGACCGTGCGGCAACAAGTACGCTGGTTTTGGAAGGGAGTTCTTCTTGCCGGTACTTTTCGCCACGCCGTATGATACACAACCGCGTCACATCTCCTGACAATAGTGCTACCTCTATTGAGCGTAAAGCTAAGACCAACGTAATTGCATTCCCAAATCGGCAAATCGTATAAGCAGCCAAGGCTTATCAGCGTATAGACTTGTTAAGAGTGCCGTGCTATCATTAGTTTTAATGGTAGCAAAGGTGCTCTAAGTGTTTAAATCAAAGCGAAATAAAGCCTTAAGGACGTTAGTGATACTTATCGCTAGCGTTCTTTTGGTTATCTATGCAATCACAACTCGCCCCACTGAAACGTTGGATTACTTACGATCCAGCGGATACGCCAGTCCGAAGCTTACAGGCTATGCGTTGCTAGTGTGTGATAAAGGTGAAGTAAACCGCGACGGGTTCTCAGCACTAAGTGCTGACGGCACGCCTGTTACGGGTGTCGTCTGTTCGCGAGCGTTCGGAAAGAAGCCGCGTATCGTCTCAACTCATTAAATCAGATTGAGGATTTTCGCATGGCATCTTGTCGATACTGTGGAGAGCCGTTGTCGCTAGCTCGTAGTGATAGCGTTTCCGGTTTTATTCCTGAGTTAGACACCGCAGACATTGCAGTAGTCGCGTGCCAAACATGCTCGGCATATGCGCCGTCAAAACCCAGTCAGCCGCACGTTGCAATCGGGCTTATCGCCAGCCCTGAGCTGCGGATAGCGCGACGTCAGGTTGTTCAAAAGCTAAACGCTGCCCGTGCTCAATTTTTCGATCCTGACCTTTTGAGTTTGTTACATTTAAACGATGTAAAGCGCGCGCTCCGACTATCTGAAATGCCTTCGCAAAATCCACTGTTCTGGGATGAAAGTGTCGTTAGTGCGCTGGAAGAGTCTCTAGCTGAGAGCGACTACGTGTACGGTGATGTTCGGTCTCAGGTTGAAACTGTTCTCGATCAATACGGCGACTTGCTTCGTGCGTCTAGCGGTCGTTGGCAGTTTTCCTCCAACTCAGATTTAACTGTTTCCAACAAGGCAGTAAAAGTGCTAATCTCGAACAGCGTGTTGACAGAGATCTCAGCAGTCGATGGTGTTTCTCGCGTCAGCTTAAATTCTGATTACTAGGAGAGAGCTTAATGGCAGTTGGAGATAAAACCGCAGTTTGGATAGTTTCGATGGAAAACGCAGACGGTGCAATTGGTGAAGTATTCGTACCTTTTGGTGGGTTTGAAGACTTTACGCTGCGTGATGTTATCGTGAATGAGCTAGCGATAATGACTCAGCGATATGGTGAAGGGGCAAGTCTTCATGCAATTTCATATGGCACAGTTGAGGAAGTCGAAACACCCTCGCAACTCATTGAAGACGTAGGTGACGAAGCCCGTGACATGGTGTTTATTACAGAGTCCAGTCGTATTCAAATAGAAGTAGGTGTTGACTACGATGAGACTACGTTTGAGCTTGGTCTCGGTGAAGGTGGGGTAGGCGAAGCATTGGATCTTCTAAGTGACAAACAAAACATCTACGCAGAAATTCCAGCAAAGATTGCGGAGATTTTAGCCCAACAGCCGTCTGCGTAATTCGAGGAGATCAATATGCTGCCGAATAACATTTTGGATCTACCTAAACTGGATGCCGACATCAACTTAAGCGGCTCGAAACCTTCTGGTATTCGTATTTTTAAGTTGGAAAGTGGAGAGGAGATTGTAGCTAGCGTTGTCGGCGTTACCGTGAACCATCAAAGCGGCAAAATTGAGACGTACGTGCTGCGTCGTCCTGTTGTGATGAATATTCAAGCTAATCCGCAAGGTGGATACGGCGTTGTAATGATGCCTTGGGTGTTGGGTAACCGCGAAGCAGATAAAGTTGTCGTGACCGGTGATCGAGTTGTTGCATCAACCATTGCAAGCCGTGAGACCGAAGACCGTTACACACAATCTACAACAAATATTGATTTGAGCGGGTCGACGACAGGAGTTTTACGGTGAGTGCATCATCACAGTTGATTATTCGACAAAATATCCGCAACGCACGTGCTTCACTAATTGAGGCGGCAAACGATATTGAAAATGCGGTGGAATCAGAAAAATTGAGCGGCAAGCTGGCTGTAGCGTACTTAAATCTCTACACACAAGTCGACCAAATAGGTGATTTTCTGTCACGCCTTGAGCAGTCAGACATCACGTTTCCCGAGGAGTTAACGCAGTAATGAAGCTTGATAGTATAGTCCTGACGCACCATGCAGACGAGGTTGTTCAGTGGAATAAAGCGGCTGGAAAGTTGCCTGAGCATCCTGACTACATTCAAATTATGCAGCAATTTCTATTGGTTTTAGAAGAAGCTGATGAGACTGCACATGCTTTTGAACAGGAAGATCAAGTCGAGGTTTTAGATGGTGTATGTGATGTGTTTGTCGTTGCTAGCTATGCGTTGCATCTAGCTGCGGGTGCGACGCTTTCATCATGGTTTGAGACTGAAGAATTCACGAACTTTACAGACGTTGAGTGCGTGGCTGAGTTAAAACGTTTACGTAAGACTTGGGTCGACGCCTCTAGCTCCAGCGACAAGCCCTCTGTGAATATGATCACAGCACTGTCGCTCGTTGCGCTACGCAGTGCACTTCGATTGAGCGAAACCTTAGACGGTGACTTCATTGGCGCATTAAAAGCTGTGAATGAAAATAACGCGTCAAAGTTCCCAACAAGCCCAGATATCGTTGATAAAACTGTTGACCTGTATGAAGAGCAGAAGGTCGAAGTCAATGCGGTTGAAACGTTCTATAACGGTAAACCGTGTTACGTCATAAAACGCGCCAGTGATGGAAAAATTATGAAGCCGTATGGCTTTGTCAGTGTCGACCTTAAGCCTTATGTGTCGGCAACGACAGTTTAGAAAAACAACAAGCGCCTTGCCTGATAGGAGATCTTTTTAGTTATGTACTACAACACGAATAACGCACCGAGCGTTTCAAGCTTCGACATTGAAATGTCCGATCTCGATAGACTACGTTACATCGCCTTTTCAGGTGAAGGCGAGAGCGCGTTGATCCGCGTACGCGTACCAGATCCGACGGTAAACAGAAAACGCAGTCACACAGTTCGTGTTGCGCACCATGAGTCTGTTGAAGAGGCACTAAGACACGCTATTAATTATCGTGACTGGTGTCTCAACGATATTCATGGCGGCGATAAGCTTCAGGAAGTTCTAGCGCAAGAGGCTCGACCTGTCGTGGTCAAAGGTAATCATAAAGACAGCAAGACAGGTATGGTAGGTGTGCGCTATTCAGCGCAGCAACATGTCTTCAGGGCATGTTGGGTCGAGAAAATTGGCGGTAAATCAAAGTCGAAAATGCGCCAATTCTCAATCAAAAAACTCAGTCTAAAACGTGCGTGGGGGTACGCCTGTGCCGCGCGTGACGAAGGCATTGGCAATAAGCCGAAAAATGAGACTGAGTACTTTAAGCTTTTGAACCCTGAAATCATTTCCGCGTATTGAGGTGAATGTGCAGATCGAGATTAAGTTAATCACGGGCGACGTGATAACAGGCAATGTGCCCGCAGAGCTTGCAATTGAGGCGATATTATCGACTGACGTGATCAAGCTTACACAAGAACGCGGTCTCGTTTACATCAAGTCAGATAAAGTTGTGCATGCGCGATTGGCTAACACTGACGATATCAACGTGATGCCAACACTCTTAAGCTGAAATCAGACTATGTTGCTCGAATCAATACTTACAGTAGCGCTTCAGTTGCCAACTTCAAAGACGTACGTGCCTTACCGTCGCGCGTTTGTAGAATCGGAGCGTGCGTGTCTTATTGAGGCGCTGTGGTTTGAGGCACGAGGCGAGCAGCCTCTTGGTCAAGCCTATGTTGCGCAAGTCATCATTAATCGTGCAAAGAGTAGTAGGTTTGCGAACACTGTTTGCGCAGTGATAAAGCAAGCCCATCAATTTGAGTACCAGTTTGACGGCAAGCCCGAGCATATTGTTCTAAAAGATCGAAAAGCACTAAATGCACTAGAGAATTTAACTCGAATTGCCGATGCAGCATTAGACGGGCAGTTTAGTTCGCTAACGTCAGCGACACATTTCTTCAATCACAATTTAGTCGTTCCAGCATGGGCTGTTGACGTCCCTGTTAGCGATGTGACTATCATTGGAAACCACACTTTCTTGAGTGTCCATTAATATCAGAGTATCGACAAGCATGAACTCAACACTAATGTTGGACATTGTAAAATAATGTGTTTAAGCTATGTTGTTATCAGCGTGTAAACTTGGTAGCAGCTCTATTGTGAAAAATTCTTTGTCAAGCAGTGTCAGTGCGTTGATCTCTGAGATTGAACGTGCCACGTTGAACAGCAAGCCTGTAGCTGATTTGAGTCCAATCTCAACGACAGCGCTTAAGCCACTAAGAATAGTCCCGCTGAGCAGCGCACCATCGAGTGAGTCCCTTGCAATCGACCAGTCACCTGAGTGGTATGCTGACAACCAAACGGATACAGGTCTCGGTGTTCAATATGAAAAGCTTGTTAATCAAGAGCCTATTGAGACTCTGCCGCTGTTATCAGACGACGGCTGGCATGATTATGACGACGAAACAACGCCTCGCACAGAAGATGATGTGAGATTTGAGGAAGCATTTTCCACGCTAGTTGACCAACCTGACGATATTAATGTGATTCACTACGCTGAGGCAGATCGGTTACTCATCTGTGTTGTAGAAAATCGCTTAATTGGATATCTCGCGCTGAATGATGACCCAAGTCCTCACGAATTTTCTTGGTCGACACCTACCGCGTTAAGCAGCATAACAGAAGCCGAGGCTGAAATTTTGAGGGAACGGGGCTATCAGGCGCTGGTACGTCGATTTGAGCGTAAAGGGTTTATAACGACGTGAGACCTCAAAGATATGAGTGACGGTATCGTTGATCAGATCAACACAAACCCTGAAGCCACGTTACGTGAATTACGTAACAAAACGGCAGACGTGAAATTTCACCCCGAGATTGGGTCATATATTTCTTTTCGATGTGTTAGATCTGGGTACTGTTGCAGAGCTAAGCTGTGCGACATTGGTGCTTGGAATGAAGACCGGTCGCAGTGCAAATACCTAAATGAATTATCCGCAGACAATGAAGAGGCTCAGCGCTCAGCGCACGTTTTGTATCAGTGCACGCACCCTCATGGGTCGAATCAAGATGATGCGCGCCAAATCGGTCAGGGCTGCAATTCCCCAATGAACCCAGACCGCCAAACAATTGTTGCAAGTTTTAAATAGCATCGAAATTAGTCATCGTATTTTTGTAAAAATCACGTAAAAGACTCTGTTTTTTCGCTAATTCTTCGTAGATTAAGAATAATTCTTATGTAATACACGTCAATACGTTGTAAAATAAGTCACCACGTTGGACGTGGTGTTATTAAAAAGTACTTTCAGGAGCCTTCGCATGATTTCTAAGCGAATCCTAATTGTAGGTGAAGATCTAAGGCAGGATTTCACAATTCGACACCTCTACGCTCTGTATGAGTGTGTCACGGCACGCAATCTTGAACATGCTAGAGAGTTGTTAGTGAAAGCCTCCAGCGGTAGTAATGTTGATCCGTTTACATTAGTCATTGTTCCCGCAACTGTTGAAATCAAAAACGACGGTCTGGATTTTGCCGACAACCACGTGATTTCAAAAAAGCGAAAAGAATCAGTCAACGGAAACGATCTTGAAGCAAGCGAAGTGATCGTGACGCCTTTTATCATTTATCTCAAAGGTGTGATTCAAACGCAGGTAGCTGCTCGAATTGTGAGCAACCCCTTCTTACATGCGGCAGTGTACGGTGAGGCAGCGAAGCTCAACTTATCTGTCAAGCGAATCAGCGCATTGGTTGCATCGTTGAGATCGATTCAAAATTCTGAAAATGCATTCTTAAATACTCAGTTCGTCAAGAGTCGAAACTATGCGGCTGCAAAAGAGCTGGGTGATTTTCACGCGACGCGAGTCCTCGTGGACAATCAACCTTCCACAAAGCGTGTCTTTGAAATTCGAGAAAAACTTAGCGGTGGGCGGCTGACTTTTGATGTTGGCTATGAGTCTTATTCGGGCGTTTGGACAAGCCTTGTCAAAGCGATGACACGCGAGATCGCAGAGAACATGCTCAAGCAATACACTGAAGACCAACAAGCCTCCTGAACAAATGTGAGCGCAATCCTCTTCCTTCGGGGAGGGGGGCAATCAATCGAAAAATCTTGCAAACCCCTACGCGACCGTTTTATAGTGCAAGAACAGCGTATAGACAGGAATTGGCGTAAGTATGCAACCTTCAGAGATCGATTCAGATTGGGATAATAAGTTAGATAACCTGAACATGAAGATTCTAATGCGACAGTTAGACGACATTAGTGTGCTCAATGAGCGTTATCGCGAATTTATCGACCAAATAAAAGACGTGCTAGGATGCGACGGCACCTACCATGAGATTTTAGATGAAATTCGACGTCTCACCTGTTTCGACAAAGATCCTAATAAATACTCCAGCATGCCCCGCGCCATTGCACGCGCTTCGGCTCGCTTGACTGCGCTAGAACAAAAATACAAAGTGGACGAAGAGCGGCACGCCAACTATCAGTTGGCTGCAAAAGTCGTTGCTGATGTACGTTCTGGCTTAGGTATTACCAAGTCATATAAAGCGAATGCACTTGAACTCGACTTAGAACAGTTTGTCGAGATTAAACAGGCTTTACTTAAAGACCTTGTAAAACGAGAGGATGAAAATAAAAAATGACCTTGAAGCACTCCGAACTACCTAAGCTATTACAGCAGTCTTGGGTTAAGCCTATTTATCCAGTACTAGGTTTAGCGCTAATGCTAGTTACGCCGATTCTTGCAATGATTGCAGCCGTGCTCGATGCGCTGCCTAGAGCGATTGATGTAAGCAAAGTCAGGCTTCGTCAAGCGTTTCTTTTGGCAACGTACCAAGTCGATAAAAACACCTAATTAAAGCACTCTATGAACGACGTGTTGACAAGTAAAGAAGACGCCTGTACTATGAGTTCTTAGGGTATAGAGCGCTACAGCGTTAAACTGCTATCGATTGCTAGGCTAAGCGCTCTTTCCCTCTTGTTGCGATAAAAACGCCATTTAAGCACATACATAGAACAGCGTATTGCAGAGAGCCACGCAGTTTGGTAATCTGGGCAGTCTACGAATACGTCGAGACTATATATAGTGCCTAATACAGCTGACAGCGAACGCGCTCGAAGAACAAAGTCGTATCAAGTATCGCTGAGTTACATTTGTGCGGAGATTGACAAGTCCGGTGGTTTTCATAAGCACTGGCGCATTTATGATGTAGGTTGTCCAAGCGAACGCATCTGTGACTACGTTTTTTCTCGACTACGCGCTAAGCTTGAACGTATCGAAGAAACCGGTTCATGGGAAATGCGCCGTGTAACTGATACAGTGCTAAGTATAAAGGTACGTAAGGAGCAAGAGGCTGACATGCTGGATGCCTTTTCAGCCCTCGATGCAGATATTGTACTCGCTATTCTTAGAGCTAATCTAAGCCGCAGCAATCCCAGTGCCGAATACAAAAAGGCATTCAGCCGTTTTCATCTTTTAAAGCACCAAGCGATTTTTAACCGTCGAATAAGAAGTAGTCGAGACAAAACACCGAACTTCGTCTGCGTGTCGATATTTGCAGGTGACAACCCCGTCGCGTTCAAAAACCTTACGCACGAATTCACTAACTACCTGAGCTATCTTTGCATCGCATCTACGTTAAATGTATCAAAACAAGAGTGTTTTGATCTTGCCAGCCCTAGCGTCGAGGTAAAAGAAGGCGGCTACCGTGACGTTTTGTTAATGATGGGTCTAATAAGTGAGCGCACGCTGGCTGCGCTCGAAAAGCAACTTGGTCAACCTGCTACATTATCAGTCGCGACATTCACTTTACCTGAAAAATTACTTGCAGAGCTTGTTGGGCGCACCAAACAACTCACATAGTTGCGCACAATTATTTTTTTGATATATTATCAGCGTATAGACACAATAATGGATAAGCTATTGCGCTGTTTCGTATATTACAACTTACACAAAAACGTATGGTCGGTGAAATCGCGCGAGCGTAATTTACAATACGGTCGGGTGATCTTTCACAGTAAAGCGTTAACTATCCAGCAAGCTAAGCCAAACGTATCTGAGCGAGGGCGTCAGCGCGTCTTAAAAGAGGGGCGCAAGAATGTGCACGCAGGTTTTGTTGGTGATTTGATAGATATTCGCCCGCTTAGTGGTGCACCGGTAGATCCTGACTCGTATTTAGCGGAGAACCTAGTTGGGATTTCATTGCAGTTCATTACGTACGATCCGTACCGGTACTCAGGCTTTGTTGATGTAGATACGCGGGAGTTAATTTCAAATGAAAGTAATTATCGAGTGATATTTTTACCCGATAAACGTGTCGCTGTTCAGAGATTGCCTTACATATGAGCAGTCACGTGTTGGTTTTATCGGACTGTCGAAATTATGTCATTGATCACTTTACTTATGAGGCGCTTGCCAAGGCTCTACCTGAGCACTTAAGTGTTCTCGGGCTTGATTCAACAACAACTTTTTATGTAGGTGCCACTCGCGGAGTGGATCGACTCATCATGCCAATACTCAATAAGCATGTAGGATATTGCGCCAAGCTGTACTCGCGAAGTGATTTTGAGTCATGGGCAGACGTGTATAGCACGTTGGACATCGTTCGAGTTGTTCGAGTCGCACTACCCGTCGACGTGAAAGGTAACTTTACAAAACGGCGTGCCGACGTCGCGGAAGCGATCACTGAAGCTGTGCGCAACGGTATTAGCGTGAATTCAATTGACTTCAATTTTCAGGAGGAGGAGTGCCGTAGTGGGGCAGATTAAGGTTAAATCACAAACCACGATTACCTTCCTGATCTGGGTGTATGCGCTAATTTGCATCATGGACTTTATCGTCATACCGACCTTTTTGGGTCTGCGCCGTGCTGTTTTAATTACGTCCCTTGAGGAAACCTCAGCTCTGCTCAATGGATTCGATCTGGAGATTCAACGGCAGCTCATTGCCGCTGCGACAGCTCAACATACGCCCCTAACGTTACAGTTTGGTGGGATTTTTCATGCGGCATTTGGCGGCATAATTAGCGGTGTCACATGGCGCAAAACTTAAGTGTAAGTACACGTGTCGAGCAGGCTGGCGAGGTTGTCAGCTCTGGGTGCATTAACCTTCCTGAATTCCAAACAAACAACCTTTACAGGCTCATTGCACGAGAGGCGACACCCTTATACCCAATAGAGTTACACTGGCGACTTGTCGCGGATGAGACTCCGTTTACGCTTTACGAGCTGGGCGGTAGTTTTGAGTTTGAAGTTCGACCGCAAACAACACTTGAGTGTGCCCAGCTAAGTTGCTTGACGTTACCGCGAGTTCCACTTGTCACCTCATGTTTCGACGACATTCGTATCACTCGCCATTCAGGTGGTTCGCTCGTGAAATGTCAGCCGCCTTTGCGTTATCTGCCGCCGCCATTAAGCAACTTGGATATGGAAACCCTTGAACGGTACTACCATTACACTTCGCTCGAAATGCCAGATATTCAGGGTTCAGCGCTTGCGTGCGTACTAGAGCATTGCTTTCGTGCATCTGTTGTCTCAACGGAAGTCACGGTGTGGTCAGGCGTATTAATCGCTGAAGTGTGATTATGCTCCAGTAAGAGTGTTTGAAATCCCAAAAACTGTGTTACTATCACAGCGTATCGACGGGCAGTTGATTGGATAAGTGACAAAATGGAAGCTGAAGATTTTGAAAAGAAAACAGGGTATACCGAGGCGCAAGCGTATCATCGGCTGCTCGTCATAGAGCACTCTTTAATGGTGCTGGAGCGCGTCGAGCCGTCTGACTCGAAATCTCAGTCAGACGTGACGCGGCGAATCAGATCACTAAGAGCGGAATACACGCAGTTGAATCACTTTTGGCGCAAGCTAGACTCTGTTGCAGATAAGCGATTTAAGGGCTAAGTAGCACACGCTCATTCACACAAAAAATTCTTGCATGGAACGCTAAGAAATGAACACACTGACTACCTACGCAGTCTTGCAATGTCGACTCTCGCAGCGAATGATAATGCTTCCTGACAGTGGTTGCGAAGATAGAACTCTTATTCAAAACGCTACTGAGAATCTAAATCAACAGTTTCCAGTGCGACACACTTCAGATCGTCCTGTAACTAAAGTCGAGTTGATCGCTCGGAACGTGTCTCTCTAAAAGTTATCAACATTAGATCAGAATATCGCTGTGTAAAAGACTGAAAACCCCCACAGTATTAAACACCTAAACATTTGATTAAAAATTACCCAATAGAGCCTTTCCGTTTCAATATTCCGCCCTAACTGAACAGCGTGTTGACGGGGTTTGACCAAGCTGATAGGCTCAAACTATTGAGTTTTGTATCAGTTAAGGTGATGTTTTATATGGGTGTCCAGTCAAAAGGCACAAGTCGTGGTGGTGCGTCTCATGCTGATGCGAAAGCACAAACCGAACGAAAAAAAACATCGGCTGCCGAACGTCAACGGGTCTCCTTAAATAATCAGTTCGAAGACTTCAGAAAAAATGGGCATCTACACTCACGTAGCCAGCTAATGAAAATCGAACAAGAGTTAGTTGAAAAGACGTCTGCGCTGGTTTCAGGTGACGATTTTAAGACCGTTTACGGTAAGAAAATCTCAAAAATGGTTCGTGACGGTCACTCACCGACGGGTATTGCTCAGACACTAAACCTCAGTGTTTCCGTCGTAAGAAATTATATAAACCAACACGCAATCAAAAAAATTTATGCACCGCGTTATTTGGACTTTTTAATGTGCATGGATAGCGAGGCGCGACTTAAAGCCATGTGTTTGCCGTGGTCGAGAAAGGCTAAATTCTCTAAAGCGTTACGCGATTATTATGTCTTGAAATACAAGAATCGCCTGACACCGATTGAACGTCTTGAACCCACGGGTCAATCACTTCTCAACAGTTCTTTAATCGAGTGAGGTAGAATGCAATGACACAACTCAACGAAATCGTGCAGACGCCGCATACGTCAATTAATGAAGTAGGTTCGAGCGAGCCGCCAAAGTCCTATACTCAATCAATCACAGAGCATGACGCCGACGATAATAACGCCGCTGGAGGTGAGCATGAGAATTAGGCTCTCTATTGACGTAGATGCTCAGCAGCGCCAAGCCGTTGGGGATATTTTGGGTAAAGGTGAGAAAGCGAGTCGCGAGGACATAGTCAATCTGATCAACGCGCTGGCAGATCTGATTACGAAATACGACACAGCAGAAGCAATTGCGGCTATCGCGAAGAGCGAAGCGGGGGCTGCAATTGCTGGACGACACGCTCACTCAGACGAAAATGCAAGTTGGGTACAAAACCACTCAGACTCATTGCGCCGAGCCTTTGCATTCGCAAAAAACCGAAAAGAGCAGCTTGCACGTTTCGCCAATGCACGCACAGACGAAGAGTAAAGCGCTTCTTTAATCAATCAACTGAACAGCGTATTGACATGTAAGGCGAGCTTACATTATAATAACTGTGTTGATTGAGAGAGAGGATTTTTGTCGTGAGTAATTTGACGAAGACGGTTACATTTTCAGGGCTTTATGTCTTAGAAGCCAAAGTTGCAAAGCTGAACAAGCGTGCGAAAAAACTGGGTCTTGAGCCGCTGGAAATCAGCGTAGTATCTGCACCCCGTGAGGTGAAAACCGTTAACGCAGAAAAGCGCGTAGTTGTAAAACGCGTTGTCGACGTGTCAATTTCCGGTGAGATCCCTAAGCTCCCTGATTACTCATTTGTTGGTAAGGTCGAGCGCGTAGGCAACGAAGAGGATGAATTGATTCACAGCGTCGTCGACGGTTCTAAGCTTGACCCGCTTACGGTCACGAAAGGGATCGCATGTGACCACTGTAAGGCGAGTCGCAGTCGAAACAAGAGCTTCATTGTTCGATCTGACAATACCGGTGAGGAGATATTAGTCGGCTCAACGTGTGTTAAGGATTTTGCGGGCAGCACCGACTTTGAATACGCCTTTTCAGTTCACGATGTTGTTGCCAATACTTACATGGATGACGACGACTCTGATATTGAACCTCGCGCGTTTGCAAGCAAGTTCCACACGCCAACTAACATCGCGGCTCGCGTTGCTCTGGGTGTAATTCTCCTCTACGGTTTTAGTCCAACAAGCCACGAAGATTCGAGCAGTTTCGCACTGGCTTGGACTCTTTTCGGTCGTACGGCAGGTAAAGATACGGCAAAGGCTCTAGCAGCTGTTGAAGAAAAGGGTGACTTGTTCGAGCGCGTAATGAATTACTGGGCTAACGTGACTGAGACTGATTCGAGTAGCTACATGGGCAAGGCGCGTAGTGTGATCACTGCTAGTGCTGTTAAATACGAGCACTTTGGTATTCTGTGTGCAGCTGTCAACACGGCGCTGAAAGCCTTTGATCGCGAAGTTATCAAAGCTAAAAACCTCGCTGATGAGGCGAAAGCACCTAAGCTTGAGGCGGGTCGTAAGGCGATATTGGGCACAGTCTTGAGTTTGAAGTGGATTGAAAACGAGTTCGGTTCAACACTGAAGATGCTCGTGAAAACTAGCGAGGGAAATCGCATTTTTGGAACGATCCCCGCAAGTATCCGTACAATTACTGAAGTTGGTTCTGACGTAAGCTTTACCGCAACCATTGAGCCAAAAGAAGATCACTTTGGGTTCTTCAGCCGTCCTACTAAAGCGCTTATTACGGCTTAAGTTGATCCGCAATTAACGCAAGCGGTCTCATTGACCGCTTTTCCTTATCAGCGTATAGACGCATATGCGGTTTTTCGAGTATGCTTAAATACAGCCTAGAAAGAGCGTATGCGTGAATATTCAGCTACCTAAAGATTATTGTGAATCAATACTGATAAGCCAATTTCCCGCTGATCAATTAGCGTTGTTAGTGGATGAGTTTGCTAAAAATCACTTCACGACAGAGATCCATGATGATCCTGCCGTTGCTCGGCAAGCCGTGTTAAACAAAAACTACGCGCTTGTTCTCTTATACATACAGCAAATGGATAGTTCGCTATTTGACATTATGTTTGAGCTAGCGATGCTGCCTGATGGAATGCGAACAACGGTAATCGTTGTGGCACCGCACGAAAATGAGTTCTTGATCGGGCGGTGCTATGCCTATGGCGCAAGCGCAGTTTTTACGAAGAACTTCTCTGATCGTAAATCAACAAGTCAACTGCTGAGCTTGTTGGCTCTGAGCCTCGATCTCGACGTAAGAGCTGAGGTTTCAACAGAGTACTGTGTTGCTTTCGATCAATTCATAAATAGCAAATTCCAGAACGTAACTCTGAGTAATCGGCAGGCTCTGATTGTAAACTTACTAATACGTACAGCACGCGAGCAGCCTTTTACAGTTCATTATCACGAACTGCCTCATTCTCTGTCGCAGTCGAATCACCTCGCATTGCAGTCAACGCTTGAGCAAATCATCGGCAGCGAAAAATCCTGTACTACAGACGCTAGCCTAACCAGCGACACGTTCGTTGTCTTTTGTGGATCAATTGGTCTCGTCATTGTGGCTAATCAATTTTCATGCAATAGCGACTGCGTAAAACGCTTGATTGGACGGCTTTACACTAATTTTGGTTGGACGCTGCCTGCTCATGTATTGTTGGGGTCAGCGAGTAGCACAATTTTTCCATCAAACCTAAATCTCGTCACTCAGGCGCGACTCGATGTGCGATCTACCGGCGTCTTTACGAGGGCAATGGCGAACCCTACGTCTCGTGTCGGCTTAGGTCGGTTACGACTGAGAGAACGTGAACTCTTGTCACGAATGGGCACTGCGGTCTCTGAGTCTAAATTGAGCATGTTTTATCAGGCAAAATTTGAACTGGACACACGCCGCGCAATCGGATTTGAGGCACTTGTCCGCTGGTTTGACCCAGATCTAGGTTGGATCTCACCCGCAGAGTTTATCCCGCTAGCAGAAGAAAGAAATTTCATATCCCTAATTGATCGATGGGTATTCAACGCGGTATTTAAGCAGGTTGAAGCGTGGATCTCTGCTGGAGAATTACCACTATTTCAACACGTCGCAATCAACGTGTCACTGTCGCACGTGGGTCAGCCTGATTTTTTGGCGTACGTAAAATCACTGGTCAAACAATACCCAAGCGTCGACCTGCGCACGATCCAGTTTGAACTAACTGAAACGGCACGGTTTTCTTCAAGATCCACGCTGGTAAAAAATATTAAATCGCTCAGTAAAATGGGCTTCAAGATTGTTTTAGACGACTTCGGTCTAGGCTATGCAACATTTGAATTACTAGAGCTGCTTGAAGTCGACGGACTTAAACTTGATCGGTCATTCATACAAGAGATAGAGACAAGCCTGCCTAAGCAAAACTTGATTCGTAGCCTGAAAGCCTTTGCCGCTGAAATGGGCTTGCCTATTGTTTTTGAGGGGGTTGAGACTCAAGCACAGTGTGAAATCCTATCGTCGCTCAATTGCAAGTTTGGTCAAGGCTACCTCGTAAGTAAACCGAGTCCACCGGATCAGGTGATCAAAAAATTCTCCCAGTAAGCAGTCTGCTTTGATCCTGCATCGATCAGCGAGTATACTCGGCACGACAAATTCAAAGTGTGATAACTTATGCCAGAACAAAAAACTCAGCGCGATCAGATTGTAGAAGATCTCGTGCGTGCTCGAAAAATTGCAAAAGCGGCTTTAGATGCGTTCGACTTTAGTGATCGCGAACCTCACCGGTTGCTGATTCTTTTTACCGCTTTTTTGCGTGAAGCTGAACTCGCTCAGCCCAATTGTTCGCACGATGATCTTGTTGCAATGCTCGGCTCGTTTGAAAGTGCTCTGGCTAAAGGTCAGTCGAACCCGTCGAAATCCAACATCCATTAAAACCCCGTCTATGGGTCTATACACTGTTCAAAAAATGTACTACGCTTGAATATGAGTGTGGTCAAAGCCACGTGTGCCTGAGTTTTCTAATTAAACGCGAGGGCGTACTATGAAACGGCGTAACTTTATAGATCGTGTGCTCAGTATTTTGGTTGAGCACGATCCACTCCACTTAAACCTCCACCCCAATGACTCCGACGAGCGCATGCTTGAGATTTACGAGTCGGTTGCGTTTGATATCGATCAGATCGTCTTCACAGACCGAAAAGGCGTCAAGTATGCCGTTGAGGTTGTGCTCGGAGACGTCACTGATGATGCAGCGATCAAGCTGCTTTCGGAACGCATCAATGACCTGTTTTAGAAGCATATAAATATCAACGTATTGACTAGATATGTGGTATCGGTTTATACTGTGATCAAATCGGAGGTGGAGATTATGAATTTAAGCCACAGAACTATTAGTGATATAAAAGCTGTCGATGTGCAGATGAAAAGCGGCACGCAAACGTTAACCGCTCGCGAGGCATTAGCCATTTATCAGCGCCTTGCGGCTGAAATGAATAATATACGGTCGACGGTCGACAGCTTGCTGTCAACCTTGGCATACGACGTTGCACCGGACTTGCGAAATCTTAAAGCCGCAGCACAGGCACTAAAACCTGACGTGCTGAGCATCGACACCGCTGTTAAGTCGGTTGCACCTGAGACTGTGCTGAAGTATAAGGCGTCGAATAGTGTGCGCGATCTCAATGATGCTGACTGTTTAGTCGACACCGCTGAGTTTAATGCACAAGGTTTAGATTGGGACGTCGAAGAGCTTACAGATTCAATTCACACGCTGCTTTCGAGCAGTTTGGCAGAGTTTGAAAGTGATCTCATTGGCGTATCGACGCTCGCAGCGGCAATCAGTAAAAGAGCGGACGATATCTACGTGCTCGATGAAATATCTACGGTGCTGGAGGCGCAAGAAAAACTTGAAGAATACAACTAAAACGCGAGCAACGCTTGAGGTCACCATGCAGCTGTCTGTCGAGACCGATCTCAACGTTGCTCGTGGTACTGCACAGTGGTACGACTTGTTAGATACCCTTGACCAAGCTGTCATCGAAACCTTTGGATTTAACCCAGAAGAGTCGGACAGTCTGGTTGAAGGTAAGATGCTGACTTCAACGTTTGAGGCACAGTACGACAGTGATCCTGCTGCGCACTGTGAGGTCTCGATTCAGAGTTTCGTGTTGTGTCCTGAGTGTGCAGATCGATTAGAGCAAACCGACGAGGGCTACGAATGCTCAAGCTGCCTATTAAAAATTTGATCAGCGTTTAATTCACTTAAAATATCGGCGTATAGACAGGAGGCTGTAATCTAGGTAATAATCCTACACTAACTTTAAATCTGTAGGTGATCTGTGATAACGCTGCTTAAGACCTTATTAAAACGCTGTCAGCTAAGCTTGGTGAACACTGATGACAGCACATTTGAAGACAGCATCACCTCTCCCTCAAAAATCGAACACGCCCGCTTAGGATACGTCATATCCGCAGTATGTATGCTTAGTGCCGCACTTCACCTCACTTTTTTGCACGTGACCGATTTCCCAATAGAGACACTGGTTATTGTGTTGCTTGGGGCTAGTGCAAACGTGTTGACGTGTTTGAACGCCTACCGACATGAAACGAGCGACCCCCTAGTAAACTGCGAGACGTCAATAGCGATTACCGCTACCTACCTTGTGCTGATGCCTTCACCTGAGACTATACTCCTCGTCATGCCAGTCATGGTGCCCGTGATATTCAATTTGCTCAAACGCCGGTATCGCTGGTTAAATGCTGTGTTGTTTGCAGGGTTATACCCGCTGAGCATATTCTCTACTCAAGACATGCCAAGTGCGGCTCAAGTTGTAGGTTACACCGTCAGCTTAGGGATTAGCTTGACGCTGAGTGTAGTGTTTCGGTCAGTGTTACATCAGAATTATCTACACTTGCAGAACGCGAACGCTTACGCACGATCTATTCAGCGGGAGATGTCAACGCGGGCAAAAATTTACGCCACGACTGCACACGAGCTACGTACACCGGCTGCAACTATCAAAATGTTGGTCGATGAACTGCGGTCTAGTCCGAAAAGTCTGGCGTGTGAAAAAGAAGTTGCTGATATTGCCGATCAAGTGTGGATACTGCTTTCGATCTTAGATGATATGCAGTCGCCAGAAGACCGAGGAAAGATCTGGGAGAAAGCTGAATTTTTCGGTCTCAGCGACACACTAGACGTCGCGGCTGTCGGCTTAGTGCAGATGCTTAGCGCAGCGCGCATGACGCTGAAATTTGATCACCGCATATCAAGTCGTGAAGTAATCTCCAGAGACAGTCGACGTATTATCGTTCAAGTTATTCAAAACTTGATCAAAAATTCAATTCTGCACAGTCAAGGCTCAAAAATTAACGTCACTAGCACACTCATCGCATCAACGAATGGCAGTGAGCCACGTGTGTCGATTGAAGTTCACGATGATGGGGTAGGCATACCAGAAGCGTATCAAGCGAAGATGTTTGACGCGTATGCCAGAGCGCAATCTAGTGCAGCGGGTTCCGGTTTAGGTCTGTACGTCGCAAAGTCGATCATTGAAAGCGGGCTACCGAATGGAACAATCACCTATAGACGCAGTGACACGTTGGGTGGAAGTTGCTTTGAGATTAGATTCGATCTAATTAAGCGCAACGCTCAAGTCGATGAGGCGTCAAGTGATTCACTATCACTCGAAACCTATGTGAAAGGCTCAAAGATACTAATTCTCGAAGACAGTGTAACTTTACAACTCTTAACGCAAAAAGCACTGGAACGCGCAGGTGCATTCGTCTCAGTTGCAGATAACGGTGCACAAGCGCTGTCTCGCTATTTTGAAGATGATTCAGTTCACGAGTTTGATCTCATAATTACGGACATCAATATGCCTGAAATGGACGGAATGGCGTTCACCAAAGCGCTACGCAAGAAGCATATTACCACCGTTGTTGTTGGGCTAACGGGGATTGCACAAAAAAGCGAAGAGCAAGAGGCGTATGCGTCCGGTATTGACGTGCTCATAAAAAAACCATTAGATCTTTACAAGCTTTGCGGAGCACTCCGAGACTTGGAAAATTAACCCCACTAAGTAACTGGCAGTATTGAATTTATAGTAAATAAATTATCAGAGTGTTGACTCTTGATAGAGTGCTTGGTAATATGGCGTTTGTGATTGAGAAGGAGAACGCCATGAGCACTATCAAGTCGGTTAAGCCTGAGATTGTCGAGTCAATACTAAACGCGTTTGACCCGTCGTTAACGCCGAAAGCCCGTGTTGCTGCGCTGCGAACCAAAGAGATTGGAGCGGCATACAAAAGCATTGTCACGTCTGCGTGGAATGAAGACGGCATTTCAATTGATCGAATTGTTCGCGCGCCAGCCTTTAAAGGCAAAAAGATGCGCTTTACGCCGTCGCATTTACGTGACTACACCGGCAGCTTTACCAACATTGCGGTTGCTACGGGGCTTTTAGGTAAAGATGCGTTCATCGATGCGCTCTATGGTCGCCAGTACCCATATTTCGACAAAACGTGGATGACGGGCAACGCCGGTTTTCGTGACAATTTTGAACGTGCATCGCTGTCTGCGCCCGAGTTTCGCGGTGTATCTGTAGACGCGATCACTGTGCTGGCGGCAATTGTTGCACGGATTGACCCCAAAAACGTACCGTCGAACGTGACGTACCCCGATTATATCGAGTCAATTCGAGTTAAGGCGAAAAATCACGAGCTGGACTTGGCAATTGACACTGTAACCGCGCCTAGTTTGCATGAGCTAGGTCAGCAGATCTCCAACGGGTTAGGGCGATTCAATCTGGCGCTAGTTGCTCAGTCAGCGTCAAAAGAGAGTGCCGCGTCCTTTTTGGCGACGCACGTGTTTAATGAAATTCTCGAAAACGGATTTATCGCAGCCGAGGGTGTGCGCGTCACTGTTGATGACTTGCACGGTGTTGCTGGCGTTGCGTCAATTAATGAGATTATGGCGCTACCGGAAATTGAAATCTCACGTTCAGCGTCGGGTGCGCCAGCTTCGATTCTCGTTGAAACTGAGTTTAAAGGCGAGTCTACTGAGGCTGAGGTTAAACCGGTCAGCAATTCGGTCGCTGAGTCTAAGGTTGAGGTTAGCGGAAAACTTGATCTCGTACCGAGCTATGAGATCGAGGTGCACGATAGCTACCGTGTGACCTACATGCCTGCGTCGAAGGCGCTTGAGATGAAAGAGATCAAGTTAAGCGGAGATAAGGCACACATGCTAACGCCGATTCTCGACTCTCTGACTGTGCCAGTATTTGATTGGAACGAATCCAACGAGAATGTACCTGAGCTAGATACGCGCTACAATTTCCGTGCCGAGGCTGTTATTCCTGCACTGACAGCGATTGCATTAGACCGTTGTGCATGGTTTTCAGGTCACACCGGAACAGGCAAGACAACGCTTATTGAGCAGGTCTGTGCAATCCTTAACTACCCTTTCATGCGTATCAACTTTGACTCTGAGATCAGCCGCCTTGACCTGATCGGACGCGATACATTGACAACGCAGGATGGTCAGACAGTTAGCCACTTTGTTGACGGTGTTCTGCCTAAAGCGCTAAGCACACCTACAATTCTGTGCTGTGATGAAATGGACTTTATTCGCCCCGAAATCGCTTATGTTTTCCAGCCTGTCCTCGAAGGCAAGCCGCTGATCATTAATGAAGACGGCGGACGTAAAGTGAAACGTCACACGCTGAATCGCATCATTGCAACCGGCAATACAACAGGTCAGGGCGACGAGCACGGTCTGTATCAGGGCGCGCGCGTTCAATCCTCTGCGCTGCTAGATCGATTCACTGTTTGGGCTGACATTGAATACATGTCAGCACCGGAGACCACCGATCTGGTAAAAAAGCACGTGCCTACGCTGCCTGAAAGCTACGCTTATGCTATCGGTACGTACGCCCACGAACATCGCACCGCGTTCGTGTCAGGGCAGATCCTTAAGCCAATTAGTCCACGCGGGGTGATTGCTATTGGTGAGACGATTGCAGCGTACAGCGGCAACGGTCGCTACAGCGCTGAAATGGTTGAGCAGGCGCTAAACTCGACGGTTATCATGTCAGCCACTCACGATGATCGAAGCGTCATTCGTGAACTGGTTAACCGCTGCTTTAGCGGACTTTAATCTCTTAAGGGGGCAAAGACCCCCAAACTCTCAATCACAACGTGCACCTTTCGGGGTGCTTTTTTTTGCCTCATTGAACAGAGTGTTGACTTGAAATAGGTGGTTTTTTCAAGTAATATTAGGGGGTGATTGAGATTTGAGGTGAGAGAGATGATACCCAATCAAGAAAAAACTGTTGATCTGGACATGCTGGCGCGAGAGCTTAGCGGTGCTGAATTCAAGCGCGCGCTGACAGGTGCGGTTAAAACGCTGGCGCGAAGTACTGCACCTGTTATTTTTCGCGGTTCTGACGCGTTCATTAACCTAGAGACTGGGCAGATTAACCTGCCGTCAATTCCTGACTCTGCCGTGATTCCGCTGAAATTTGCGCGAGAAATGCGCGGCTTTGCTGACCATGAACCGGCTCACGCACGATATACCAGTAAAGTCGCAATTAACGAAATCATTGAAATGTTAACGGGGCGCGGTATTAATCCGTCAAAAGCTTTGTCGTGGGGTAACGCAATCGAAGACGTTCGCATCGAAAAGCTGACCATCGAAGCCTATCTTGGATCGCGCAAAAACCTCGAAGCAACGACACGTCGCGTTGTTCTTGAAATGCTGACACGCATTGCGGACGGCGAAATTGAGGTGCCTGAGTTTACGTCAATACTGCCGTTTTTGCTGTGTGTTCTGGGGCGTGCGAACAATGGTTACGATCTTTATGACGACGCTAGCGGTTTGGATCTAGGTGCCGCATTGCGCAAGGTCTGCGTCACGAATGCAGAAGACAGTGTGTTTTTAGATAATGCGTTGGCGCGTGTTGCGTTAGTTGCAGCGCTGCGTACGAATCTCGAAGGAACGCGCGCAACGTACAAGCTTGCGCTTGACCTGCTGGCGGAGCTGAACCTGCTCGAACCCGTAGAGAACGACTCAGACGCTGCACCGGATGCAGGCGACGCTGACCCGTCTGACTCTGACTCAGGTGAGAATGACTCGACCGACAGTGACTCTAGTGCAGGTAGCTCTGACGACAGTAGCCCTGATGAGAGCGATGAGTCTGGAAACGGCGAGTCAGACGGTGAAGAGGATTCAGATGAGAGTGATGCTGACTCAAATGAGTCTGGCGAAGAAGGCTTAGGTGCATCAAACGACTCTAGTGAAGAGGTGGACGACTCTGATACCGCCTCAAACGCGAACCCCAACGACGACAACACAGGTACGCCTAACGCTGAGCGTGAAGAGATTCTTGATAAGCTGCGCTCTGATGAGGGAGGTGTTGATACGTGCGGTAGTGAGTCAGTTAGCCTGAGCGACGAAGACCTTGATGTTCAAAAGTTGTTTGAAGAGACCTTAAAAACAATCTTCCACAAGCAGGAGATTCGCGGATCAAGCGACGACGTTTTTGAGTATATGTTCGTCGACGACGCGAAACAGGTTCAACACAACGTTGCAGACCCATCCCAATACGGTAGCACAACGAATTTTGAGCGTAACATTGCCTATATGAATGAGCAGTTGGGCGGTCGTGTCTCAACAATGGGGCGCAAGCTGGAGCGTGCAATACTCGGTATGCAGACGCGTGATTGGATCGACGGGCGCGAACAAGGTCGCCTTGATCCGCGTCGATTGGTGAATGCTCGCAACGGTGAACGTCAAGTGTACCGTGAGCGTCAAGATCGCCCAGAGATTGACACGTACATTAGCGTGTTGGTTGACTGTAGCGGCTCTATGGCTGGCAGTAACATGCTGACCGCCGCCGTGACCGCAAAAGCGCTTGGACTTGTGCTTGAGCGTTTGGGTGTTCGTTTTGATATTAAGGGATTTAATACCCGATACGATGAGACGTTTCAAAAATCTGCCGCTGAGCTTTCAAGAGATTATGCGGGTAGCAACGTCATGGTTTCTTACCGTACAACCGAGATAACTACTTACAAGACGGCTGATCAACGGATGCGTCAGACTGAGAAATCTCTAGTACTGCTAGCACAAGCGGCAAATAATCAGAACGATGACATTGCGGCAATCCGTGCCGTTCGAGCGGAGTTAGAGCAGCAACCGGAGTCGCGTAAGATTCTGATTGTACTGTCAGATGGTCAACCGACACCGGATGCGTATTGCACCAACTTCGTGGGTCTCACGACGGGTGCAGGATATACCGAATGTCATGCAACCATGATTCGCGAGATTGAGACGTGTGAGGCACGCGGTATCACGACGGTCGGCATTGGGATTGAATCCAACGCAGTTAAAGAGTTCTACCCGCGTCATGTGGTTGTTGAAAATCTGAAAACGCTATCACGTGATCTTTTTGATCAACTCGGTGACGTCATGCTCAACAAACGCGCTAAGCGTGCGCTCAAACTCGACCCCGTTTGCGAGGCGTCTTAATCCGAAAGCGGTTAAGCAGCGCTGAAACTTGGCGCTGCTTAAATTAGCTTTGAACAGCATATTGACATCACTTTCAAAGAGGCATAAGCTGCCTTTAATGTCGATACGGTGATAAACCGTCGGCAGTCTGAGTCGAAAGACTAACTGAGAGTGAGAGACGCATTTATCGTGCGTATTGGAGGTGAGTGTGCTGACGGATCTGAATGACGCTGCGGCATTTGAAGTGCTATGGAATTCCCTTGATACGACTACAACGCGTGAAAGTGGAGAGCCTAAGAAGCACGAAAAACTCGTCACGCAATTGTCTCCAAAAACTGTTTACTTATCACAAGTCCGCCCACTCAGTGAGCACGCGAAGCGCTTAGGTAAAACCGTCGGTCAGTTTCAAGTTGAACTCGCCAACGCGTTGTATCTGAGGGGTGCACCGGCTAGCGCGTATGTGCTATCTGCCGATATCGGTGTCGGTGTGCTCGTGCAAGCGTCCGGTCGCGTGACGGGCTACGGCTTGGTCACCGAGGGCTGGACTCAAATCGAATTTGAGTGACGAGTGTTTCAGTCGTGTTGTCTCTCAAATGTGAACGGGTGAGATTCCCATAACTGGAGACGACACATGCTACTGGACTTTATCTCGAAACTGTTTGCAAACGAATCAGAGATCGAAAACAAGAAACCGAACCTTATCACCCCTGAGACTTCGGCGCGCCAATCGATCCCTGAGACAACCAAGGAAGAGCCTTACGTGACGAATACGATCAGTATCACCTCTGAGACAGAGGACGTTAAAGCCGCTACGCGTGATGGAATCGAGCGCGCGAAACGCAAAACTCCAAGCGAATATATGACTGAGGGACTTGCATTTATTGAGTCTTATATGCGCACGCACCCTGTCGCGACGTCGACTGAGCTTTTAGCCGCGTGGCGCATGTCGGGATCAAACCAAGCACAACGCGACTCGCGCAATATTTGGGGCGCAGTTATCAATGTCGCAGCCAAACAGAAGCTTATCAAAAAAGCCGGTCGCGTCATTAATACACACAAGCACTCACATAATACGTATGCGACTCAATGGATAAGCGGCTTGATCGAAAATGCTGAGCAGCACGCAACCGCTATTGATGATTCAACGATGCAGACGATTACCATTACTACGGAATCGACAAAGCCAACACTTGAGCAGCTTGCGTCAGTCATCATTCCTGCTGGCGAAGAGGAGCAGCACCTTGACGAGTTGTTTAACTCGCTTGAGTCAGGCGAGCTTAACGCTACGGATGCCTTGCTACGCGCATACACGCTTGGAGCACTCTCTGAGACGCGTATTAGTTGATTGGTTAGCTCGATCTTGAGAATAAGACTATGCACTTGAACGCGAAACGATTTGATCTGCGCGTGACGTCCTCGGACTCTGCGAAAGATATGTATAGCCAGTACTGCAAAGGTTGGTCGAAAGTCAGGCACTCACCGAATGCCGAGACTATCCTTCAACCGTGGTTCTCCTCAAAAGGTTGGGTAATCGAAACCCTCGAACGCTCTGTGGGCATCATCGCCTTTGACGGTCGATTTTTAGACAAGGACGATATGTGACATGTTGGCACCTGACGCAACCATTCAAGGCTACGTAAATGCCAGTGCTCAGCCTGAAATCAAAATAGACGGCAAGACGCTTAAGAGTAACGCAAGTCTCTATTGGGGATTTGCAGAAACAACGAAGCAATCAGACGGCATCGCGCAATGTGCGGCGGTGTTGGCTGAAGCAATCTGGGGTGAGGCAGCGAATGCGGGTCATCGACTGGCACTCGCAGAGACATTTTTATCCAGCTTAAACCAACCGCGCGAATCAACATTTGATATTACAGTTGAAAAGCTACTGTCGCGCTTGGGTATCGATCAGACCAATGACATGTCTGAACAGGTGTAGCTATTGCACTGCACACCTTTGGGCGTTGCCTTCGGGCAACGTCTTTTTTTTTAGCGTGATATCAATAGCGCTCACATCTCTCGTTCAAAGCGTGTCGTAAAAGGCGACAAAAGCGATCAAACCGCTAATCAGAATCCCCAGAAACATTTCACTACTCAGAAGTATTTGCATAAATCATAATCTCGTTAACGTGTCACTTGCATACACTCACTGTAGTTGAGTTCTGCGTAATTCAACAGCAATATTTGGCTATTTGTTCGCCATGTTGAGCAGAGTATTTACTTGTTATGTGCCCTCGATCTATACTCACTGTACAAACACGTACTCTCAGTATGAGGATTCTTATGCACGCGGCTAAACCGTATCAAACATCGACACTGACCCTGTATGAGTTAGTACCGATTGTTCGCGGAGAGCTTCCGCTACGACGGTTTCAGCTGTTGAATCGCGACCGGCGTGTAATCGGAAAGGCTACCGTATCTATGCCTTCAACTCTGCCGCTTAGGGCTGACATATTGAAGGCTGAGGTAGCCGATTGGCTTGATCTTGATACACCGTATATTTACGTAATCGAGACTTTGAAAATTAGCGATGTCCCCCTCGGAAAAGGCTATGGGAGCCAGTTTCTCGACCTGTTGGTGCGCCGACTAACCGCCGTGCACTCAGAGGGTGCACTTATTATGTGCAATATTTGTCCGCTTTCGATATCAGACGCACCCAGTGACTTTCAATTTGAGCAGCTACGTCGATTTTACGCACGGAACCAATTTTCTGCGATTGATACTCACGATTACGTCTTTATACGCAGGGTAAATTAAACAGCGTATTGACTCGTAAAGCCTAACCTGCGATAATCAGTGTGTGATTGAGAGAGGAGGTTTTGATGGTTTGCAACGGGTTTCTGGTTGAAGTCGATGCGGCTAAGGGTGTCGGTCGGCTTGTCTCTGTTTCGACCGGTAAAGTCAAACTGGTCTTGAAAATGAAGCGTTGTTTGGGCACGCTACACTCTCGTTTAGTAAGAGCGGCATACCGGTCTGCGAGCAACTGATGTCTAAGAAAAAATCGTCTATTCGCCTTTATCCTTATTTGCTGCACAGCAACTTTGCACACTTCCAAAAGAAACTACCCAGCATGTTTCCTGACGTGGAAAAGCGGGTATTGAAGCAGCCAGCACTGATGTTGAAGATTTTTTGGCAGTCCGTTATCAGACATAGCCCTGAACTGCTGAATACGCTGGATACACTGATACTGACCGAAGAGGTTTGGCACAAAAACCAAGGGAGTCCGACGTTCCTTCCTGAGTCAGAGGACGTGGCACGGTTTTTGTCGAGTTACGGTGGGTCGCAACTGACAGAGCAGTCGCTGTTTGATGAGTCGCTGCGTACGTTTGTTTTGGCTATTCCAG
>Ga0102954_1000013_pt1 | contig 57306 bp, 27 predicted proteins | sample SalPonA_C_H2O_MG_FD_78511 | JGI IMG/M metagenome (GOLD analysis project Ga0102954, IMG submission 78511) | Water microbial communities from South San Francisco under conditions of wetland restoration - Salt Pond MetaG R2A_C_H2O_MG | ecosystem: Environmental > Aquatic > Non-marine Saline and... | reverse complement strand
TTGAACAATACGGTTAGAGTTACCACCTGATACAATGTAGAATCTGTTAGAGTGGTATTCAATCTTACCTACATCGTTACCTGGGTTGCCAGTCCAAGATTCATCGCCTTCTTCACGGAATTGTAATGATGGAGAATAACCATCAGTAACACGCGTTCTTAATTTCCATGCGCCAGCTGTGTTAAGGAAACCACCCCATCCATCGGTAGAACCGTGTAGCCACAATCTTGTATTACTGTTGTAACCAGATTGCATTCTCAAGTTAATAGATGAGTTGCTATTATTACCGGTTAAGTTCCAGTATTGTGCAGCTGGTGAATATAGATGAGAACCGTTTGCTTGGTTATATAATCCACGACCTTGTGTATAGTTACGGAACCAACCATAAGTGTAACTTTCATTAGTTCGTACAGCATTAAAACGAGATGTTGATGCAAAGTCACCATAATAACCGCTGTTATTAGCATCATAGAAGATAGGTGAACGCATGCTATAAGCAGAGTAAACATATAGCGCATCACCATATACATCAAATAATCCCAACTGCTGTATAGAGCTAGTACCAAGACCGTGACGACCGATACGGAAGTCTGCAGAAGAAGTATTGTTATTATTAGAATCTAGGTTGATGAATACAGAACCGTAAGAGTTAATACGGATATCATCTGAAGTACTACCTCCAGTATCACGCGAACTTATTGCATGATAATCAGAATCGTCTCCGTAGAAAGTAATCCAATCACCTCTGTCGCGCATGTTAAATCTATCAGCAGTAATAACATTCATACTCGAAGTAGAATTTGGATTTACATAGTAGCCAGTGTTATTGCTATCATAGAAGATAGGAGCACGTAATGATGAACCCGCTTGCAAGCTATTATTGACATATACGTTATTGGCACCTAATGCATCAGAGCCATTATTGATTGACATAACCTGTGTTGCCATGGTATAATCATTATAGAATCTCATACCATTGTAGCTTGAGTTCGCGCCCATCTTAATACCGGTATGGAACGCAATTCTCAAATCAGGGTATGGGGAAGACCAAGAACCACCTTCACGGTAAATTGCGTATGCAGTACTTTGACCGGATGCGAAGTATAGACCAAACTGATCATCTTGCGACACATCATCTCTATGAATAAATCTGTTTCCATAAACAGTATTCAATTGTGATGTACTTGCTGGATCTACATAGTAACCAGTATTGTTGCGGTCGTACATAATATTAGCATACAAGCTACCATAAATTTCAGTAGTACTATTATTTGTGCGTAGAGCCCAACTACCTGAATTGCTCAAGAAACCAATATTATTATTGTTTTCTGCGTATACAGAACCGCGAATAGTACCGTTGTATTCATCACGGAATCTCAACCAGTTAACATTTGAACCACCGGCAATGTTCCAACCATCATCACTATCAGAATAGAAATGTTGGGTTGTTGCTTGGTTGTATAAACCTTCCCCAGAATCGTAGTTACGGAACCAACCACGACTATAGAAATCATTCGCGTCAACAACAGACATTCTAGATGTAGAAGCTGGATCTGCATAATAACCTGTATTGTTACGATCATAGTAACGAGGCGAATACATGTAACCAGAGCCATTAATCTCTGCTACAATAGAGTTTGCACCATTTCCGAAGTATGTAGTACTACCATCATAGTAGTTGATATACGTATTATGAGCTGATGCTGCATCTAAATGCAAGTTACCGTCTGTAGTTACAACAGAAGCATAACTTTGATTGTTGATAAATTCGCGACCATTACCACCTACTTGTAAGTAATCACCCCAAGTGGTATTTGGACCGATTAGAATTCTACCTCTAAGTCTAGCAGATTGACTAGTTGAGTTAGGATCTATGTAGTAATTAGTATCGTTACCATCGTAGTAGATACCAGCATATAAAGCACCACTATTACCAACACCGTAAAGAGTAACATCACGGTAATCAGAATAAGCGGATGTACTACCCCAGCTGCGCTGCCAAATTCTCATGCCGATGCTATCTTTGCGGAATGTAACTAAGTTATCATTACCGCCTGAGGCGTCGGTGTAAGATCTTAAGTGTAAGTAATCAGCATATGGCGATGTGCTGTTGTTAGCCCATGAAGTGAAACCGAACTTCAGCTGACCGGCAAAATCTTCACTTGGTGCGATAGTTCTGTTATCTCTTCTTACAAGAGCATTTGAGTAACCAGTAATACCCGGTGAAGTAATTACGCCACCTACAGTCAAACCAGCAAAGTTAGATGTAGAAGCTGGATTCGCGTAGTAAGCAGTATTGTTACTATCGTAGAAGATAGGCGCGCGGTAAGAACCACGAGCTTCCATGTAACCTGAACGAGTACGCTCTTCCCAAGTACCATTGAAGTAAAGATTTACGTCTGAGTTTCTGTTAAATAAAATCGCCCACTTATTATCTGTATCATTGAAGATACCAGATGTTGGAGATCCATTAGACATGAATACCCAATTATTTTCAATTGCGTAACCAGACCAACCATTCTTTCTACCTTCTACGCGTATAGAACCGTAGTCGCTGTTAGAGCTGTCGATGTAATATGTAGAACCATCAACTTGATACTGGTTAGCTCTCATTACATTAAATATCGAAGTACTAGCCATATCGGCATAGTATCCAGTATTGTTACTATCATAGAAGATAGGTGCACGAATATCTGACACGTGAGAGAAGTAATCAGCATTCAAGTAAGCTTGTACTGCGCGGCCATAAGTCATGAATCGTAATTCACCACCGCCTGTTCCTGCTACAGTTTTTCTACCTAAGATACCAGCGTATTCGCGTAATGTGCCAGCACTATCTTTTAGAGTAAAGTATAAACCAGCGCCTGCAGCAGTAGCGTTATTATTGTGGTTAGTACGTGAAAGTTGTAGTACACCAAAGTCTGTACCGTCAGATAATGTAGTACCGCCTTTGTTCATTCTAAATGCAACTGGTGTTGAATTAGAATTATGATCTAATACAGCTGTTGATGTAGTAGTAAAGTCAAGTGCAGCAGTTGCGCGTAAAATAGCTCTATTTAGAATACTTGTTCCAGCAGGATCTACATAGTAGTTACCATCGTTTGAATCATAGAAACGTTGCGCATATGAATAACGTCCAGCAATAGTATCACCACTTGTAGTAACACGCAAACCAAGAGCGTTATTATTGTAAAGAATTTGTAAGTTACCACCTGAATTAGTGCTTAGGTTGTCTGGTGATTCGTAAATTCTCCAGTTGTTACCACCTTTCCAGTGAATACCTTCATTTGGACCTGGATCATTGAACGAAATGCTATTTAAGTTTTCGATGGAACCATTAGTCCAATCCCAAGTACCAGTAACTTTACCGCCTGAAGCTGGATTCATGTAGTAAGCAGTGTTGTTACGGTCGTAGTAAATATTCGCGCGAACATCGTTTAGATATGATATACTCGCGGGATCTACATAGTAGCCAGTGTCATTGCTATCGTAGTAACGAGGCGCGTATACATCACCACTAAATCTACCAGCGCCAGCACTGATATTACTGTGCAAGCTCGATCTCTTAAGAATTGGTGGTCCAAATTGACGTACCGCACCACCAGAACTATAGTTCGCTAATAGGATTAGACGAACATACTTAACACCACCGCCGTCAGATCCATTGTATGGAGTATGAGAAGTTGGTAGTGTATGATGTCCTCTATAAGTAGTCCATCCGGTACTTGTTACATCAGCAGCAGAAGCCGCAAAGTAAGTAATGCCATCATTAGATGCAATTGGTTTCTTATCTTTGTCGTATCTTCTAACACCAAGATATAATAAACCGCCCGAACCAGAAACTAGTCTAGCAGAAATCTCAGCATAAATTTCTTCGCCCGGTTCTACTGGAATGTAGTCAGAATCAAATTGACGATAACCACCAGTTTGCAACACGTAGCCACCAGCATATGGACCATCAGTTGCTTTAACCCAATCGCCAGAAGAGCTTGTTACATTATTTTCTGCACCTTGCATTGGGCGAATAACGCGCTTATCCCAGTACTCAGTAGCATCAAACAACATTGCATCAGCAAGACCAGAACCGTAAGTTTTGAGGATACCTAGGTCTTCGTTACCACCATTAATTCTAAAGTTAGAACCAATTACTTCACCTTGGAAGTATGCGTTACCATTGTCAAGGTCGATAGATGCTCTTACGTTACCGCCGCCAACAAATGCGATTTCATTTGGATTAGATGAGCTAAAGTAGCTGTAAGCTGCATTATCATTACCGGCCCAGAACATACCCCAGTTAGAAGCAGTGTTCCAAATCCAATGAGAATAATCTTCAGCAACTAGGAATTTATTATTATCGCCATTTCCAGCTGCAAAACCATCACGGTAAATTTGTCCGTTTACTTTGATAGAAGTTCCAGTATTACCAGCTGCAAAGTTTGCATAGTAACCAGTATTATTGCTATCATAGTAAATAGGTGCACGCATTTGGTTATTTGCTAAGAAGTAACCATTTTCAGTTTCAGCCTGTACAGTACCATTGTAGTAAAGATCTAGACCAGCATTACGTGTACCGTAAAGCATCCACTCATTATCGGTGTCGTTGTAAATACCAAAGTTAGATGAGCCATTTGACATGAATACATAATCGTCACGAATAGCGTAACCAGCCCATCCGCCTTTATCACCTTCTACTTTGATTGAACCGTAATCACCGTTGGGAGAATCAATAAGAATTGCAGCGCCATCTAATTGATATTGGTTGGCACGAACAACATTCATTACTGATGTAGAACCTGGATCCGCATAGAAAGCAGTGTTATCACTATCATAGAAGATAGGAGCTCTCGACGATCCCGGAGAAATAGTGTAAGTGTTATGAATTCTAAACTCGTCATTTCCGCCTGCTGAGAAACCAATAACGTCTGCAGCATTTAGATACATGCCGCTATTAGGATCACCAGTAAACGAGTATGCTGGAGTAGCAAGAGAACCATTTACTCCGCGAACGGTAACACCAAAGCTAGCAAGTGAATTGCTTATACCGAGTCTCTGAGAAGCTCCAGTTACAACTTGGAAGTTATCCGCTCCATTAAATCCAATGTAAGTATTAGTATCGCCACGATGTCTGACGAAATCATCAATATCAATAGTATTAAACTGAGAATCACCGGCAGCATCTACATAGTATGCATTATCATCACGATCATAGAATCGTGGAGCATATACATTAGATGGAGAATCTAGAACTGTTGTATTAGCAACATAATTAACGCCACCTGCTGAAATAGTAACACTATCTGTAGCAAATGCTAATTTAGTATTAGTATCGCCATTATGGAATAGATCGGAATCAATACCAACTGTATTTAAAACAGAAGTTGAATTTGGATCTAAGTAGTAGTTGTTATTATCGGTATCAATAAACTTGTTACCGTAGAAAGTACCACCAGTAATATTACCAGAAGTTGATAGTGCTTTGTTACCGCGTACTTTAACAGTAGCGGTATCATCCATGTAGAAACCACCACCTGCTGAGAATCCTAATTCATTGATAGCAACAAAAGTAGCTTCATTAATATTAGCGTCACCCGAGGCACGGCCGATACTTATTACGTCAGTATTATTGTTTAACTGTAAACCACCCCAAACATGTAATTTATTAGCAGAAGGAGTAGTTACATAAGTTGTGGATGCGTCTGTTGTAGGATAAGTAGCTTGTTGATCGCCAACAATAACATCGCCAGTATTATAATCAACAGACATCAAAATGTTTACATTATCGTCTGCATTAATTAATTGTCCACTTGGTTTTGTAACCCAAATATTACCAAAGCTATCCCCACGTAATGCATAAGATGGAGTTGCTCCTCCAAGAGATAAGAAATTATTACCTTCAGTGTATGGGTTAAATCCTAGCGCACTACTCGAATTAATGTGCAATGCACCTTTAGGATCTATTGTATTAATACCAACTTGGTTGTCAGTTGTAATATGTACACGAGTTGTGCCATTTGTTACAATTTCAACAGGATCATTTGATTCACTGCCAAATTCTACAGAATCGTTATTGACTGTTGCTCTAAACTCAGTAGTACCAGATACTAATGAAATATGTGCCCCACCGCTTGCACCAGTAAATCTGGCAACAGATATACCAGCATCGCTAACATCTAATTTGTAGGTTTGATCTGTTCTACCAATACCTACAGCGCCGGCTGAATTGACATCTACTTGTTGAGTGCCATTTGTCCAAATGCCAAAACTATCATCAGCGTCAAAACCAATATAAGTGTTTGTATCTCCATTATGAACCAAGTAATCGTTAGTGTAAAAACGAGGTGCAAATGTATTAACTGAAAAATCAGCAGAGTCTGTATCAATACTTAAACGATTAACACTTGCAGTCCATACACCAAATGTATCGTTTGCATTGAAACCAATGTAAGAATCATCACCGTTATGATAAACGTAATCATTAGTGTAAAAGCGTGGAGCGTAAAGATTTACATTTGAAACTACATTGTTGGTATCTATTGTTAATTTAGATGAACCATTAGTAAATAATTGAATTTTACCAGTAGTAAATCCTATTTTAGTATTAGGATCACCGTTGTGCAATAGATCAGAGTCAATACCAATAATATTCATTGATGACTGACCAGCAGGATCTACGAAATAACCAGTATTATCGCTATCGTAGAAAATAGGAGCGCGAGATGAACCTGGTGATAATGTGTAAGAAGAGTATACACGGAATTCGTCGTTACCACCTGCTGCAAAACCTAGTACGTTATCAGAAAAACGGTACATACCCGTATCTGCATCATTAGCAAATGAGTATGTAGGTTGAGCCAATGTGCCAGTTGCTGCTCTTACACGACCTGCTAGATTTAATGAAACACCGGTATTATTAAAGTCACCGTAGTAAATTTCATTGTCAGCATCGTAATAAATTGATGAGTAAGAAGCGCTAGAAATTACTGCACCGCTAGTTTGTAAATTATTAGATAATAAGTTTACATCTTGGTTAAATGTAAATTGTTTGATGCCAGTATTTGAAGATTGGATCTCAAAGTTTACTGAGTGGTTTGTATTATCATTTTCATCTTGATAGTAACGAATGTAACCTTGGCCATCTGTTACATAAAGATTAAATCTTTCAGTAGCGTTTTTACCGACGTTAATTTCACCAGTAGTTGCACCACTGTAAACATTTAGATTTTTAAGAATTGAAGTACTATTAGGATCTAAATAGAAATTAGGATCTTCGGCATCAACTAGTTTAGGAGCAACAAGCTCAACTGCAGTTGTCACAGCGGTATTAGCAACTGTTAAACGAGCAGTACCACCAGTTACAACTTGGAAACTATCTGCTGCGTTGAAATCTAGGTAAGTATCAGTATCGCCATCATGAATAATTTGGCCAAATAGTGATACGTCATTTACACGAGAAGCGCCGGCAAAATCACCATAGAAATTAATATCATCAGAATCTACAAATTTTGGTGAACGTGCTTCGTTTGTAATTTCAACATATGTATCATTAACTAATAATCTTTGAGCGCCGCCTGTGCGAACTTCAAAACTATTTTCCGCATTAAAGTTTAGGTAAGTATCAACATCATCGAGATGCGTAATACGACCACCTAAGAAAATACCATTTAATACAGAAGTACCTGATGGATCAAGCAACCAGTTTTCGTTATCAGTATCTAGGAAACGTTTTGCTTTTACATCATTACCAACAATCCAGTTATCATTAACGTCTGATTTTGCAGCATAGTTAAATGAACCATTTAGGAAACCAATTTCACCAGCATCAGAATAGATAGTACGGTTATTACCAGTGCCGTCCATGTAAATGTAAGCGCCTTGAGTATTATTACCAACAGTAAGCGCTTTTTCAATTCTAATGTTACCAGCTGCAGTGTCATCAACGTCTGAGCGTAGAAATTGAGTTGCTTGCAACCCATCAACAGTATCAGCGTCAAAATTACCGCCATTTTTAGCTTCGTCAGCAGTAGTAATTACTCGACCAATAACTGAACCGTTTGTTTCAATTTGCCAGTAATCAGAAGCTTCATTCCAAATTAATTTAGCGTTTTGTAACGTGCCACGTTCTACTTCAACACCAGCATTTTCTGTTGGAGTACTTCCTGTATAATTTGCATTAAGAGTGATAATGTTATCAGAAAGTAGAATCTCTTCGGTATTAATATAAGTAGTCGTACCATTAACAGTAAGATTACCATCGATGGTTAAGTCACCGGTCATGGTGTCGCTTTCATCAGAACGCAAGAACTGAGTAGAATCTAATCCATCAATTAAATCTGCATCTAAGCCAGATCCTGCACCATCGTTATCAGCATGCCAAATTATAGCGCCATTAACAGTAGGATCTGTTTTGAAATCAATAGCAGTAGAAGTAATTTCTAATTTAACAGCATTTTCAAAAAGGAATTTTAAACCTTCGATATCGCTGTTAAATTGTATACCAGTATTAGCTTGGTTTAAAAGAGCATAATCACCGGTATCAATATTAATAATACCAAGCTGATTGGAATCGCCTTTAAATAAAGCAATTTGGGCATTGACACCACCACTATTAGAAACAGTGATAGTAGGACTTGCCGCGTTTGATGATTGCGCTGATATTTCACCAGCAAATGCTGAACTGCCTGTTACCTGTAGTTTATCTGTTCCATTATCGACATTAGATCCGATAACTACATTTTCTTCGGTTTGCAGCCCGTTTTTGACTATAAATTTCTTATCATTCGCCATTCGGTTCACTCTCCCCAGTTTGGCTTGGTATTATAGATTGGTTTTCTATATTTATAAATTATGTCTTGATTAAAGTTCCAGCTATTTTAAATATCGTGCTTGTTGCGCTGTTTGGTGTAGCTTGCACAGTAACAACCGGCCCAATTAAATCAATTTCAAAATCTGCTAATTCTGTGTTAGTATACACTGTACCAAATTCTGTAGCGATAGCAACGGAGCCATCATGAGTTATAAGAAGTTTAGTTAAGTGCTTATCAGAACCACGAGTCATTGAAATAATAATTTCAGCGCCAGCATATAAAGCCCAAGGGAAAGCATAAATCGTTGCAGCTGATGTAGTAGTGGTTGTAGAAGTTGAAGAAATTAACGTTGAATGATTTAAACTGAAATTACCTTGTACAGTTAAATCGCCGGTCATAGTATCGCCAGTTACATCAACAAATTTAGCATCTGCTTCAGATTCAGTGTAGTAACGATTATCTAATTGACCGCTATCTAATTCAGATTCAGTGTAATAACGATTATCTAATTGCCCATTATTTAATTCAGTCTCAGTGTAATAACGAGTATCTAAAACGCCGTTGTTGAGTTCTGTTTCAGTATAGTATCTATTATCTAAATCTGTAGATGAGATTGTTTGTACGTGACCAAATGTATCAAATGTGATACTTTGTAAAACATTTGAGCCAGTATTTACTGAATCAATAACAGACGATGTATCTGTATGAGATAATGTAATGACGGTATTATTAGCATCATTTAGATTAAAGAATCCTGAGCCGTCTAATCCATTACCAGTAAGAACATCTATACGGCCGTTACCGATAAGAGATGCAGCATTATTTGCAGCTTCATCTAAAAGTGCGCCTGCATCATAACCATCGAGTTTATCTGCATCTAATCCAGAAGCGTCTCCATCAACTGTTAATAGAGCTGTAAGGATCTCAGCTGGTGTTTGATCTGCGGTTGCACCATCTTCGATACCATCTAACTTTAAACCATCAACTGAAAGATCACGACCATCTACAGTTCCAGTAGTTGTAATATTTCCAGTCGTAATATCAGAAAAGGTATCAATAAGAACATTATAATTGGTACCGTCACCAGTTTCTAAAACAAGTGTGTTATTAGCTGAAGTCCAAGTAAAGTTTTCAACACCTGATACTGATGAAGTACTTGCTAATGTTATTCGTCCATCTTCATCAATAGTGATTATTGGAATTGCTGTCGCTGAACCATAAGTACCTGCGATAACACCGGTATTTGCAAGTTCAGTTGTTAATGTCATTACACCTGTATTAGAAGATGCAGTGCCTGTAACTTTACCAACTAACGTGAGATCTAAACCATCTTCTAAATTATCAAGTTTAGCACCGTCAGCAGCGATATCACGGCCATCAACTAAACCGCCAACAATAATATTATTTCCAACAGTTAGATCTGTTGTTATAGTTACATTATTACTTGTTTGAGTCTCAATGTCAACTGCATTTGCAATTAGTGTAGAAATATTTGCGGTATTAGATACTAAATCTTGTGTATCAATGTTGTTCGTTGCAAGATTATTAACAAACGCGTCATTAAAATTATTGATAACAGTGTTGTAGATACCGCCGTCAGCTGTTTCAATAGTAAATGTAGTGTTAGCAACGGTCCAAAAAGTATTAGAAACACCTGCTACAGAAACTGTACTAGCATTTGTGATACGACCATCTTCATCAACAGTGATAATTGGAACAAGAGAAGCAGAACCGTATGAACCTGGAACAACGCCAGTATTTGCAAGCTCTGTGGTCAAAGTCATGATACCGGTATTAGAGAAAGCAGTACCTGTAACTTTACCGTCTAAAGTTAAATCAAATGTAGCAGGTGGAACATTTGTAAAGTTATTATAGTCTAGGTAATAATCGCCAGTCTGGCCATCAAGAGTATCAGCGTCAAGACCAGATCCAGGACCGTCTACAGTTTTAAGTAAGTCTAGGATAGCTGCAGCATCAAGATCAGCAGATACATCAATAATAGATTCTGTATTTGCTACCGGATTAAATCTTTTAAAATATAATTTACCGTCGGCTGTGTTAATTGCGATTTCGCCGAGCTCGAGTTGCTCGACTGTAGGTACGCGGCCTGGAACGGCTGAACGACGCAGCTTAATAGTCGTTGACATATGTATGTCCTCTCTTTTAATACCTATATAGGTATAATCTAATAATTTTTTATTCTATATACTTATACGAGTATATTTAGAATGTTCCACCATCAATTGTTGTAACAGCAATAGCAACTTGACCTGCGGTGACAGTTGTATCTACACCGTCTACGCCTTCAAATGTTAAACTAGTGCCTAAGTTAATTTCTTGTGTTTGTCCATTTTCATCAATAATGCTGAAAGATGGATTCGCTAATTTAGCATTAGTAATTGCTTGATCTGAAATTGAGAATTCAGTACCAGTTAATGTTAATGCTGAACCGGCTGTGTATGTACCTGCACCAGAGAATTGGTACCAAATAATAGCATCACTACCAAGTACGAATGTTTCAGCATCAGCAACTGTAATAACCCAACCTGTACCAGCATTTGTAGTACCGTCGGTTACGAATTCGTATGTGCCTGGAACTTCGTATGATTCATTAGCGTATTGATTTCTTCTTAAAATCCAATCAGTAGAAACATCACCAACTTGTGCAATTTCGTAAATGCCATTTTCAAGAGTTGTAGATTGATCTTTAACTAGGATACGATCGCCCAATGACCAATCAGTTACACCATCGACATTTAAAGTAGTAACTGCTGGAATTGTAATTGTACCACCGTTAATAGAAGAGTATGAACCTCCTAAATCAGCAGTTGTAGCAGCTAATGCTTGTGGCGCGATTCTTAAACCTTGCGCAGTAGAATCAACGTAACGTTTGTTGGCAGCATCTGTATCAAGTACAGGATCAGCAACATTTACAATCTTAGAATTATTAGCATCAATATCTAAACCTTCGGCATTTAAAGAAATACCTTCACCATTTAGAATTAAAGAACCACTTAAAGTTTCAATAGTATTTTGAGTGGTTGTGCCAATTTCAATGTTGTCAATTTTTGCAGAGTTTTCAATCCATAATTGACGAATCTTAGAATCAGTACCACCCGGATGAACAAAATAGGTTTGAGCATCTGCATCAACAAAACGTTCTGCTCTTACATCACCATTTTGTACTACCCAGTTGCCTGTAGCTCTTTCGGCGTATGCAGCAAAATTGAAAGTATTGTCAAGGAAACCAATTTGACCGTTTGTAGCATATAGTGTTGAGAAGCTTCCAGGACCATCTCTGAACTTCATTTGCGAGAATACTGACCCATAACCAACTTCCATTGTGTTGATTCTAGATGTACCACTAGGATCTACAAAGTAAGTGCCATTATCAGAATCTACAAATCTCGAACCTTCAACATTTCCAGTAAATTGTGCTGTAGTACCAGAAATTCCACCAGTAAAAGTATCACCAGTTAAATTAGCATAACGAGCATCTAAATTTGTATAATCATAAGATGTAGTGATAATCGTGTTGCTATTTCTAACAACCGTAGCTGTACCAGTAATATCACCATCTAATGTGACATCAAAGTTATCTGTAAAGAAGTTGAACGTATTAGAACTATCGTCATAAAGAACTGCCACACCTTCTTTAACACCATCATTTAGCGCAAGGCCAATGATGTCCATTGTAGCTTCGGTAAAATCAATAATTACGTTAGCTTGGAATTCAAGAGGAATATCTGTAATAAAATTAATACGGCCGGTGTCATCTACTCTGAATGTTGCAGTATAACCATTATTACCATATAAACCAGGTTGAACACCGGTTTGTTCGATACTAAGTTTTAAAGTATTATTTGCAGTATCAATTGATTCTAATTCTAAACCACGACCTAGCTCAAGTGTAGGACTCTTAGTAAGATCAACACCATCTACATAAGTATTGTTGCCATCAATAACTGTTAAACCAGACGAGAATGAATCTCCGAGATATGCAAGGTTAACTGCATCTGTAGGATTAACAGGAGTAGCAACATTTGTAATTCTATTGTTACTTACATCAATGATGCTATTTGCAGAATCTAAAAATAAAATGTCATCAGATGTGATTTTACTGTTGACAATTATTTCACCAGTGGTATAATTAGCTATAAGGCTATCAAGGTTAGAACCAAATCTTAAATTACCAGTTGAGTCAATCTGTAGACGTTGTAGTCCAGCTGTATAGAAGTCTAATTCATTGTTATCAGCACCAGTTGATGTTTCAGCGACAATGTAAGTATTTCTATCTAAGTCAACTACAGAACCAGCAAGACCAGCCCATTGATTACCATCGTAACCTTCAAATCTTTGATCTTCTGAATTAAATCTGAGCATGCCGATTTGACCAGCAGGTCTTTCAGCATTTGTACCGGTAGGAAGTTTAAGAGCTCCAGTACCATTAATATTTAGTACTTCATTAGAACTTCTTAATGTATCTATATATGCAATATTCCAGTTTGCAGATTCATTACCTAGATTGTAAGTTCTATCCGTATCAGGATCTAAATCTGAAGTAAAATCTGCAATAACAGTAATACTATCTGCTGGTAAATCGCCAATTGTAATATGACCAGAGATATTAACATCGCCATAGAAATTAGCAGAAGTAGAGTCAAATTTAGCAGTTAATGTACCACCGGTATAGAATTGCAGTTCGTCATTATCTGAACCAGGTGAAGTTTCAGCAACAATCTTAGTATCTTGGTCTACATCAATAACTCCACCAAGACCTGACCATGCTAAACCATCGTAACCTTCAAATTGATTATCTTGCTCATTGAAACGAATCATACCAACTACAGGAGCTGGTCTTTCAGCAGTAATACCTTTTGGTAAAGTTAATGCACCATTACCAACAACTTCTAAAGAACCATTTACTGCATTAATTTGAGAAAGAGTTTGTGATTCATCTACATTAAATACTGTACCATCTAGAGTTAAACCGGTACCTGCATCATAAGTACCAGCACCTGAGAATTGAACCCAAGTTACAGCATCAGTATTTAATTCAAATGTTTCTGCATCTGCAACAGTAGCAACCCAACCTGTACTACGGTTAACTGTACCATCTGTTACAAATTCGAATGATCCTGGAACACCATTGTATTCTCTACTCCAACGAGCTCTTTCAAGAATCCAATCATCGGCGGTATTACCAACTTGTACGATATCGTAGCTACCGTTTTGAGCAGGATCAGTTTGGTCTTTAACAAGAATGCTGTCACCAACTTGCCAAGTTATAACACCATCGATGTTTAAGAATTCTGTTGCTGGAATTGTAATTGTATCAGCAACTGAAGTATTACCTTCTAGGAATGTACCACCAAGATCAGCAGTAGTTGCAGCTAATGCAGAAGGTCTTACAACTAAACCTTGAGCTGTTGCATCAACGTAACGCTTGTTAGCTGCGTCTAATGGATCAACAGGATCCTCTACTACACGTACAGATAATTCTAAAAGGTTTAATTGGTTGAATAAGAAATCGCGGTTTACTGCGTCGCCAGCTTCAATAGGATCAGAAATGTTGGTGATTGTTGAACCACCGAAGTCAACTATATTATTAGCGCCAGTAATTAATTCTACATTAGTAAAAGATAATCCGCTCAATGACGTAATTGAATCACCAAGCGTAAATGATGTGTCACCTAGCGTAATATTTTTAGATGAGATTACACCATCTGTAGAAACAAAATTATTTGCGTCTAAACCAGTACTAGAAAACGCTGTAATATGACCAAATTGATCTATATCAGCATTTGAAATAAATTCTAAAACATCATTTGTTGTACTTAATTCGGTTGAAGTGTTTGCGTGCGCAATTACGAGATTTGCAGTTTCTGTATCAGTTTCTGGAAGTACTACAATACCATCGCCAGCATCAATGCGAGCAACGTAATCGCCTAAAGTATCAACACCTAAAACTATAGAATCCGGAACAATTACCGGTTTCTTTTCGCCTGTCGCTACAACTCTAAAATCCTGAGTAGGACCTATTTTGACTTTAATACTCAACGTTATATCTCCTCGATCAACGCAGTAGAGTCAGTAATTGTTGGGATAACGATAGCTAATCCTTCAACAATTTTTGATAACTCATTTGATTGCTTTCGCATGATAACGTCGTATTCATACTTTCCAGGTTTCAATTGAGCTGTTGTAATAGGATCTAAAACTAGTGTAATACCACTAGCGCCCTTTTCAATAGTAAATTCTGCAATGGGAGTAGCAGAATACATTTTCTTCATATAAGCCTTGAAACTATAGGATGCAATAATAAGAGGGTCATCTGACGCATCGAATAAATCAATCGAGATGCGGAAGTCAGTACCTTGGTCGATGTAAATATTTGCTCTTGATCCCATGTTAAATCTCTTATGTAAGCTTTTTCTTTTATTTATAATTAAAAGCTGCCAGCAAAAAATAAGGGGGTGAATTGCCCCCTTATTTCCAAAAGATTTTCAAGATTTTATCGATCCTTTATGGTATCAACTTCTTCTTTCAAATCTTTGATTGCTTCAATTAGAAGACCGACTAGAGAACCATACGAAACTGATTTAATTCTGTCTTCGCTATCATCTTCTGTAACAGCTTCAGGAATTACAGCTTCTACTTCTTGTGCAATCAAACCAATCTTTCTATCGTTTGGCATAGATTTCTTATTGAAGTATACGCCGCGCATGTTAAGCACTTTTTCAAGAGCTTCTTCTACTGTAACGATATTTTCTTTCAATCTTTCATCCGAGTTGGTTGTTACATCACCGGTTGCAGTGAAGTTACCAGTCGCAATATTGAATGTAAAGATCGGTAGACCAGTTCCTCTATTCTCAATGATAACATTTGGTACAGATGCTGTATCAACGTTAATTAAGAAGTCACCTGTAGCTGATTCGTAGAACTGTTTAACTTCAGAAGTATTACCAAAGTTCAAAGCAACATCTGTAGGTAAAGAGAAGTCATTTGTGATTCCCGAAATACCAGAAGCAGTAATTACACCATCTGCTGTAATATTACCACCAGCCGCAATGTTTTCAACAGTTAATTCGTCGACGTTTGCAGTATAGAAGAAGTTATTTTCTCCGCCTGGGTTGGGACCTAGAGTACCAAGTAACTGTCGTTTTTCAGCACCACCTTCGAAGAATGGAATGAATAGCGCAGTATCTTGTAGTGGAGAAGTATATACGTTTTGTAAGTTACCTACACCACCTTCTGTACCAGGACCCTGAACACCTTGGGTACCTTGAGGACCTAGATCACCTTGTATACCTTGAGTACCCTGAATACCTTGAGCACCAAAGCCAGTAGAACCTTGGATACCCAAATCACCTTGGATACCTTGGATACCTTGTATACCTTGAGCACCGATACCATCGTTACCTTGAATACCTTGGATACCAAAGAAACCTTGAGTACCTTGAGCACCTTGAGCACCCGGTGAACCTACGCCGCCGTCAATACCTTGGATACCCTGCGCACCTTGGAAACCTTCAAAGCCTTGTACACCCGGATCACCAGCTTCACCGTCAGTACCTTGGAAACCACGGAAACCTTGAATACCTTGGAAACCAGTTTCACCGATACCAGCGGGACCTTGGAAACCTTGAATACCTTGGTTACCAAACCCGTCGTTACCTTGGATACCCTGAATACCTTGATAACCTTGTGTACCTTGGAAACCACCCTCACCAGCGCCACCTTGAATACCTTGGAAACCTTGGAAACCATCAGTACCGATAGTACCTTGAGGACCTTGAATACCTTGGTTACCCTCACCAGCAATACCTTGGAAACCTAGATCACCTTGGATACCTTGAGCACCTTGTGCTGATTGCGGGCCTTGAGTACCTTGAATACCTTGAGTACCTTGGAAACCAGTTGCGCCGATACCAGCAATACCTTGAGGACCAGCTTCACCATCGTTACCTTGGATACCTTGTAAGCCTTGCGTGCCTTGAATACCTTGGATACCTTGAGCACCAGCTTCACCGACATCACCTATACCAGCAGGACCTTGAACACCTTGTGTACCTTGCGTACCTTGAATGCCGATGCCATTCTCACCTTGTATACCTTGTGTACCTTGAATACCTTGGATACCTTGAGAACCACCTGTACCAGCACCACCGGCAGGACCTTGGATACCCAAATCACCTTGAATACCTTGAGTACCTTGCGGACCAGCAGGACCTACGTCACCAGTTCTTGCGAAAGTAACGATAATATCTAGACCGTTACCAAATGTTCCAGCTACTGAACCAGATACGAATGACACATCAATTGCGTGGAAGCCAGCAGGTTCTGGATCTGCAGCACCGTTAATAGCAAAGATTGCGAAATTAGCTGGATTAATTTTTTCAGAAACTTTAACGTGACCTTTAATAGGACTTGTAGAATCATCAATTGTTCTTAAGAACGGCTGAATATCTACAAAGTTGTCATCACGGTCATCTATTACCATTATTGAAGCAGCAGCTGCAGAAGTATTGTTCAATCTGAGTGTACCAGGTGGTACATCTCCTACAACAGTAGAGGTATCGAACGTATAATCAAATGTTACACCACCGAATCCACCAGTAGCACCTTGGATACCTTCGCCAGGCTCACCTTGTATACCCTGAACACCTTGAGGACCAATTGGACCAGGGAAACCTTGGATACCAAAATCACCTTGAATACCCTGAATACCCTGAATACCTTGGAAACCAGCACCATCATTACCTTGAATACCTTGTAGGCCTTGAGTGCCTTGAGTACCTTGTATACCTTGAATACCTTGAGCACCTTTATCACCGGTGACTGAGAAAGATACAATTACGTCAGTATTATTGGTAAAGTACGTTACATCAGCATTTACAGACTTAGATACGTAAGTAACTGACATGTTAAAGTATGTACCAATTTCAGCCTGAGCATTTAAGGTGTAAAGTACAAATTCGTTTGGATTAGATACAGAAATGATTTTAATGTAAGCTTTAAATGCGCTTCCAGAAAGATCAAGAGTTCTTAAGAAAACTTCTAAATTGTTACCAAAAGTATCCAGCTCATTGATTCTTATAATAGTTGCTGCAGTTAAATCACCTGCGTTGAATTTAATAATACCGGCAGCAGGAGGAGCTGCTGAAAAATCAGGATTAAAGTCGTACTCGAAAGACGCGCCACCGTAGGAACCAGCAATACCTTGAATACCTTGTAAGCCTTGAGGGCCTTGGATACCTTGGATACCTTGTGCACCTACTTCACCGTCGTTACCTTGAATACCTTGGATACCCTGTGGACCTTGGACACCAGCTTCGCCACGCGGGACAAAGTTGATGATAGTCTTAGCGCCGTGCCCAGAATCTATAACATCTTGTTGCCAATCGTTATTAGGTAGTCCATATTGTCCGACATATGTAACATCAAACCAGCCAAAAGTTTTACCCGTGCCATCCCAAGTAAAATTAGTAAATTCATATACGACCTGATGATGTCCGCCAGGACCGTTACTGTCGTCGTAAGATTCGATTACCAATAGACCTTTAGATCCACTTCCGCTAGGAATTGTATTTAACCAATCAAATATTTCATCAACATCATTTGAATAGTTATTTAATGGGACGTCATCAATAGTTAAAACTGTTGCTGTAGTAATATCTGCATCATTTAGTTTCCAAGAGTTTGTACCTGGATCCGTAAATGCAGTAGTATTATTAACAAAGTCCCACTCATAAGTTAGGCCGCCGTAGTTACCCATTGTACCTTGAGTACCTTGGAATCCTTGGATTCCTTGGTTACCCTGAATACCTTGAACACCTTGAACACCTTGAATACCTTGTAGACCAGTTTCACCTTGACTACCTTGGATACCTGTCCAGCCTTGGATACCTTGAGTACCTTGATCGCCTTGAACACCTTGTGTTCCTTGTACACCTTGTGTTCCTTGTACACCTTGAGGTCCTTGAATACCTTGAATACCTTGAGTACCTTGAGGACCCTGATTGCCTTGGATACCTTGAGTACCTTGAGCAGCCTGTGGACCTTGAGTACCCTGCAAACCTTGGATACCAAAGAAGCCTTGGATACCCTGCATACCCTGGATACCTTGCGCACCAACATCACCAGTTCTATCTAGAGAAATTCGTACGTCAGTACCATTGGTAAATGTTACGCCAGGCGTTAAAGAAGTTACTTCAAGAATATGGAAACCGTCGTTTCCAGTAGGAACTAATTGGCCATTATTTACTTGGAAAAGCGCATAATTAACAGGATCATCAGCATTAGTAAGCTTGATGTAGCTTCTAACTGTTGCTTCGATTGAATAAGCTTCTGCTAAAAGATTACTTACGTTAACAGTATCGGCATCAACTACGTCAATGTAAAGCTCAGTTGAATCACCGATAACAGGATCATCAGATTTTAAAGTTCCAACACCAGGATCAGTATTGGCGGTAGAAGTACTGTCATAAGTGAATCTTACTGTTACGCCACCAAATGCGCCAACGTTACCTTGGATACCGAAGAAACCTTGGATACCTTGAGTACCTTGTGCAGCTTGAGGACCTTGAATACCTTGTGTACCCTGTGGACCTTGAGGACCTTGAATACCTTGTGTACCCTGCGCTGCTTGAGGACCTTGGATACCTTGAGTACCTTGGTTTCCTTTAAAGCCTTGAAGGCCTTGAAGGCCTTGAATACCTTGTGTGCCTTGGAAACCGCGGTGACCACGTGTACCTTGAATACCTTCTGGACCAATATCACCTTGGTTGCCTTGTAAACCTTGTATACCTTGAAAACCTTGTACACCACGGAATGAGCCAACGTTTACCCAATTTGTACCGTCATATACCCAAAGCTCATCTAAGGTTTGGTCAATAACAGCATCACCAATATTAGGAGTTGGGAAAGCAGTGTTAAGAGTAGCTTGTGGATCACCACCTGAATTAGCATCTGGGACAGATCCAATTACTGTGAAACCTGGACCATAGTCACCTTGAACACCTTGGGTTCCTTGAGGGCCTTGGAAACCTTCAGTACCTTGTGCACCTTGGTTAATTAAAAACCATGTAGTACCATTGGATCCATAATAATTGCCGTCTTCGCCATAAGCAATCGCGCCATTATACGGGCTAGGATCTAATTGAATAGGTACCGGTAATGGTCTGCCTTGACCTATTAGTTGGCTACCGCCGAATGATTTAAAAGCCATTATACGTCATCCTCCTCCGATTGTCCAAGCGTAAATGACAATGTAGCATGTACAGCTAATTCTTCAGAGGCTTTGGCTTCTAATAAATCGCCAGTTTTAAAGAACTGACCATTCAATGGAAGTGGGATCGTATCAAAGGCAGGTAAAGGCAAATTTCTTACCATATACCAATTTGTATTTTCTACGTATCTGTAAACTTGCACATCAACATAAACAGTATTTGCAGTCGTGTTACAGAGAACGAGTGGGCTGATTACCTCGCCCACACCTGGTTCAATTGTAGTCGATCCGCCGAAAACTAGTTCCGGAACTTCATACTGAGGCACATCAATAATTGTTTGCCAGTTAGTTGTTAAGGTTAAATTCTTTGCAACCGGTTTGGCGTCTGGCGCCTGGGTCGTTGTAACCGTTATAATATTTGTATTTGCCATTATACTATTGCCCTACTGTTAGATGCTCTTCTAGCTAGTTTTCTTACCGACGATGTGAACGGACGACCTTCGATTCGACCTGTTCTACCGTTAATTCTTAGACCTCTCGCGAAGTACTGGTTGTTCAATTCGTCAGCACCTGACCAACGAACACGGCCACCATCCTCTGAAAGTACTGAAGCGATAGCCGAAATTGGTAGACCTAGGTTTCTAAAGTTAATCGGTAGCGCTGTTCTGTTAACACCGGCTGATGCACCATTAAACTGGTGAGCAATCGATTCAACAAGCGATCCAAATTGTAACGAAGATGGACGCAATACGCTAGCGATAAGAACATCATTAAATAGACCGTCTATCATTGCTGCTTCTGCAGGAGCTACTGAGTATTCAGTCTTAATGAAGTCTCTGATGTGCTCCCAAGATTTGTAGAATGCGTATAAAAGATCTACATTGTTAGCACCATCGTTAACCCAAGAACTACCGTCCCAGTAATATATATCTCCAGAATATCTGTTACCGTTCCAGTCGTTTGATACTATATATGCATGATTGATCTTTTGTCCGGTGACATTGTCAAGATCAGTAACAGTTTCAAGCGTTTTTTGGAACTTCAATCCTTGTGTTGTTGGGTTAAATACCGGGAATACATGTCTAGCATTTTGGTCAAAGAATGCTTGAGCATAAGATCTCATGCCTTTCTGACCACCACTTTCGCCGGTGATAATGTTAACAAATTCAAAGTCATTGATAAGCGATGTAATAAGGTTATTAGTATCGCGTGCAGTCTTATTAATATCAAAGAACTTATATTCTTTACTGATAAACGCATTTACAGATTTCTGTAGAACGCTGCGATTATCTTTAAGAATATCTTTAGCAAATCTGAATGCTTTCTTATCTTCCCACTCGAAGTTAGGCATGATAACAGGACCTAGATCCTTAACATCAGCATTCAAGAATGTGTTGTAGAATATCATACCAAGATCGTATACTTGATCAGCAACTTCTTGAGTTGATACATCACCTCTAATTACCTGACCTGGATAACAACCTAGTACAACATCTCTTGCAATTTCACCTAGTTTGCGGTATGCTTGAGCAGTTGGAATACGTTGATCTTCTGGAATTCTGAATACGTTATTCCAGAAGTAGAATTCAGCATTCCATCTAGAAGCAGTATTACCGCCGTAGTTAGCATCGAAGCTGAATGCATCAACCAAGTAACCACCGTCTCTGTAACATTTAGCCTTGTTATAATCAAGAACTTTAAATGTCTTACTAAGATGGGTTGTTACATCATCTGCTAGTTGATCTAGGCTATTATCAATTTCTTGCGCTGCCCACTTCAAGCTAGCATCTACCCAAGATACATCAGGCTTGATTAGAGCAGGTATAGAATCTAGCGAATCACGACGAATCGCATTTTCTACAACTCTTACTAGATCTTTAACATATCCACCTTCTACCGCAGTTGCAGGATCTGCATCAGTATTTTGGTTAGTTGCCAATTCTTGTACTACATCAGAAAGTACTCTTCCCATTTCAACATAGAAATCAGCGGTTTGTTCTCTTTGATCGAATGGTAGAACACTTGTGCCATAAGTGAAGTACATATTAGCAGCTAATCTCATAGCAAAGTTAGTTGTGTAGTTAACGTCGTGAGATACAGCGTCAATCATCAAACCAACATCCCTGCGACATTTAGCTTTATCATAACTAATACCGTTGTATTCAGAAGAGATAAAGTTAATCATATTTTGCGTCAATTCAACTTGAGCACGGTCAATGATTTGTTTAGCATCTTGTAATAGAGCACTAAACCAAGTGTTTTGAGGTTCTGCTCTATGCGGTAGATTAGTTGGATTATTATCGTCAACAATGTCTGCAACCATTAGAGCAAGATCTTTAGCTTCATTTGCAACTCTTCTTCTCGCCACTAGTGACTTGAATTCTTGAGTTGCAGTATTACGTGGAGATTTAGCAACAACTTCGTTACGAATAATGCTGTATACTACATCAGCCAATCTAGTAAATGCTCTCTTAGTTGGTTCACGCTGTTCAAATGGTAATAGGTTAACTGCATTTACAAAGTAAATTTGAGCAGCATTCCACATCGCAGAATTACCACCATATTGAATATCGTGAGAAATAGCATCAACCATGTAGCCGATGTCTCTACGGCATTTAACTTTATTGTACTCGAGGTAAGCAAACTCTCTTGACAAGTATGGTAGCAAGTTAGCTTGTAGTACTGGGATACGAGTTTCAATAATAGCAGCTTCTGTCTCAAAATCATAACCAGTTGCGCCCGGTGATGTAACTTGTGCTTCAACTTCAGCTGGGATCGCATCAACTGTATTAGCAGTAATTACAGCAGCAACGATATCAGCAAGATCTTGAATAGCTTGAGCTTCTGGAGCTAATACATCATTAAACAAGAATTGTTGTGTTTCAGTATTTCCTGCAGATTTAGTAACTGCTTGCTTAAGAACAACTTGTTCTGCAACTGCACCAATATGAGCAAATACAGCAGCAGTTTCTGTTTGTTGGTCTACAGGTAAAACTGAATTACCATTCGAGAAATACAAGTTAGCGAAATCACGAGTTGCTTGATTACTACCATGTCTTGCATCATAAGAAATAGCGTCTACCAAGTAACCGATATCGCGCGAACATTTAGCATTATCATAAGTCAATGATGGGTAATTAACATTGATGTAAGCGATTGCTTCAGCTCTCAAGAATGTTCTATTAAGTTGTAGTGCAGTTGTAGCATTACCATGCGAGGCAGATGCTTGAGCTTGACCAAAATCGTAATTTGCATTACTAGCATCGTAATCATTTAACATAGAGTCAATGATATTATCAAACGCTCTTTGGGCAACAGTTAGCGCAGTACCTGATAGATGGGTTTCAATATCAGCTTGAAGGAACTTAATAGCACCAATTGTTTCTGCAATTTCTTTTTCAATTACACTGTTTGTACCAGCGGTACCTGAACGATAAGCTTTACCAGCAATTCTTGAGTTGTAATCAGAATTAGTTCTTACATCACGCTTAACAGCTTCTAGCATGTAACCTGCATCACGAGCACATTTTTCATCTTGAATAGTAAAGTATTGACTATCAATGTAAGCCACAACTTCGTCTTGGATAAAGTCACGGTTTGCTTGCAGTGCTTTACGAGCAAATGTTCTACTTGGCATTACTACTGGAGCAATAGGATCAGGGATAGATGCAGGAGAAATATCATCTGAATTACCAGCTACAATTTCAACCAAAGCTAATGCGGCAATACCGGTAGTTGCATCTGCAGGCATACCAGAGGTGTTCTGAGTAAGGCTATTTCCAGCTGTAGGTGTAATAGCAGTTTCAGTAACAATGTCTTCTACAACAGTACTGAGGTACTCGTAGGTCATTCTAGTTACTTCGCGCTGATCTTCAGGCAAAATATTAAGTGCATTATTAAAGTAGTAATGCGCGGCATTTACGCATGCATCGTTACCGCCATATTCAATATCTTCAGCTACAGCATCAACAATATAACCTACATCACGATAACATAGATCTTGATTAAATGCAAGACCATTGTAATTTTCTCTGATGAAGTCAATAACTTCAGTTTGATACTTAGGTTTTGAACCAGAAATAATAAATGCGTTATCAATCATTTCGGTAGTGTAACCAGCAGTATTTGCAGAGTAGTTAGGTTCAATAGCAACTGGCAATTCAGCAAACTCGTCACCCCATACTAGATCAGAAACAATCTCAAATAGAGATCTAACTGCTTCACCGATAACAGGAGTAGTTGCTTTTCTTACACAATTTGTAGCAGCACTTACAAAAGTATGTGGTTCTGTGTAACCGTTTGCGTTACCAACTTGTAGAGTAATAGTTGTTGCATCAGCTGCGTCTACACGTACTGGATTGTTGTAGATTGGATCAGTTGTACGTGGGTGTACAATTTGCTGAGCAGGTGAACCACACTCAAGTGTAATAGATAATTTGTCAATAGTTACATAATCACCTTTTACAAGACCATGACCTGCACCTAAAGTTAGAACCATTACACCAGTTACTGGATCATAAGTAGCATTGGTTGGTGTATTAGAAGTACCAGCACCATTGTAATCCTGAACAACGTTGGTAGCTCTATTATCAACTTCTTGAGCATTTAGAATCTCAACCGCTAGTCCAGCTAGGAACTTGTAAGCTTTAGCAGTTGGAACTTTCTCATTATTACCTAGTACACTTACTGCGTTATCGAAGTACAATCTTGAGTTATTAACAGTAGCTGCAGTTGAGCCGTGTTGAATATCCCAAGAAATTGAATCAATAAAGTAGCCAAGATCTCTTTCACACTTGGCAACATCGTAAGTTAGTGAAGGGAATTTCTCAGCAATAAATGCAGTTGCTTCATCAATCATGAATTGCTTGTTGGCTTGTAGAATCTGACGAGCTTCTAAGTTTTCATCTGACACGTAAGTAGTACCGAATGAAATAGCGTCAGCGGCTACAATACCATTATTCATAATATCAATAATTTCATTGAATGCAGCATTTGATCTAGTAGCACCACCTGCAGATACAATACCTGCAACTTCATCTCTTAACCAAGTTAGTGCACCAACAGTTTCTGTTAACTGATTAGTAACGACATTTTCTGTTGAAGCATTACCTGAACGGTAAGCCAAACCGGCAAACACTGAGTTGACGTTAGAGCCAGTTAGTACGTCGCGTTGTACAGCATCTAGAATTAGTCCAGTATCACGTTGACATTTAGCATCATTATATACAAAGTAGTTGCTTGCTAACCAAGCTTTGATTTCTTCTTGGATGAATGTTCTGTTAGCAATTAGTTGTTTAGCAGCGTATGCGCCTTGAGTATTAGCATATACTCTCATTACAGCATCAGATTCTGCGCTTATAAATGTATGAGCTCCGGTATAACCATTGGCGGCACCAACGTTTACAGTAATTGTATTAGCGTCAGCAGCAGTAATTTCTAATGGTATGTCGTAGGCAAAATCACCAATGCGTGGGTGAGAAATATTTTCACCATTGCATTCCATTACAAAGCTGTGAGGCTTAAGTTGGATATGCTCACCGATAGCTAAACTATGACCTGTAATAGTAATTACAAACTCACCAGTTACTGGATCATAAGTAGCATTTTCTGGCACATGGAAATCTACAATTCTTGCAGCATCAGTCCAGTAGATTGCATTAGTATCAATGCAGTTTTCAGTAGCACTTACAAATGTATGAGCTTCGGTATAACCACCTGCATTACCTACGTTAACTGTAATAGAAGTAGCAGTTACAGCAGTTACACGAACTGGTGTCTTATACGCAGGATCAGTTGTACGTGGGTGTACAATTTGTTGAGCAGGTGAACCACACTCGAGCGTAATACTTTCAGGTGCGATCGAAATCCATTTACCAACTGGAATGTTGTGCGCCCCAATAGTAAGTTCAATATCGCCAGAAACTGGATCATAAACTGCATCAGTTGGTGTAAACAAGTTATCGTTCTGCATGATATGAGTAAACTCGTCAAACGCAGCATTAGCACGATCTGTTGGAATACCGGCAGGTAACAACGCAGCAGTTTCAGCTTTAAGATGATTGTAAGCACCTAATGTTTCTGTTAACTGATTATTAATAACTTCAGTACTAATACCTTGCTTGTAAGCAATACCAGCTTGGATAGAGTTAAAGTTTGTACCAGTTGTCATATCACGTTTAACAGCTGGAAGAATGTATTCTAATGTATCGCGCTGACATTTAGCGCTATCGTAGAAGAACCATTCATTATCAGCCCAAGTCATCATGTAATCTTGGACAAACTCTTTGTTATTTTGTAGTTGTTTACGAGCGTTACGTTTGTTAACATCAATTGCAGCATTATCACTAAATGTAATAGAATCAGCAATAACCGAAATTGCTCCATCTTCTGCTCTTACAAACGTATGCTCAGAAGAGTAACCTGTAGATCCAACGTTAACTGTAATAGAATCAGAACCAACTGCAATAACAGGTAGAACTGCTTTATAAGCAGGATCAGTCTTACGTGGATGAGCATATTCTATTGTATTATTATCGCTCGCGCATGTAAATACCAAACTTTCTGGCATTAGAAGAACAGTTCTGCCAACTGACATTTCAGACGCATGGTGTGCACCGATAGTCATAACAGCTAATCCAGTTGAAGGATCGTAAGTTACATTAGTTGGAGTAAACTTATGCTCTGAACGTGGGTTAACGCCATCGCCGAGAGTTTCAACGTGAGCGTGCTTGCCGTCAATGATATCGATTAGACCATCGAATTTTTCTTTGGTTCTTGCAGCAGCAATAGCGGAGTTAGCTTGAACAACTTCGTCAGTAGTTAAACGTAGTCTTTCATAAGCAGATACTGTTTCATTACGTTGAGCTTCTACAACTGGTTTTGCTTGAGCATAATAGTATGCACGACCAGCCGTGATTGTGTTGTAGTTTGTATCAAGAAGCATATCGTACTTAACAGAAGGTAGGATAAACTCTTGAATATCTCTGCGACAAGTAGCAGAATCGTAAGCAAAGAACTGATCGTTATTATCAATCCAATCAACCATACCTTCAATAATAAGATCGCGGTTATCTTGGAGAAGTTCACGAGCATTAGTTCTTGCTCTATCACCTGTATCTGCAAATTGAATTGGGTTTGCAGCAGGTTCACCATTTTGTAGAACATTTAGAGTTTCATCAAGAGAAACACCTACACGCTGATTTACTTCAGGATCTGCGTTTTGGAAGATTCTATTAATTTCGCTCTTGAGATATTGGTTAGCGCCAACAGTTTCAGTAAGTTGTTCATTAACTACGACATATGAAATTGGACTGCGGTAAGTAATACCGTTTAGACGACCCCAGTAGTTAGAATTGAGAGCAACATCGTAACCAACATTATCTACAATAATACCAGTATCACGCATACATTTTTCTGCGTCATAACCTTGGTAATCTAAACCGCCATTAGCAGTATTAGCTTGTAGGAAGTTGATTGTATCTTCAATAATTTCTTGACGATTTACATCTAGAGTTGCAGCAAATGAAGAGTTTGCAACTAGAGTAGCACTTGTTTCAGGTGGTGTAAAGATATTAGTAGAACCTTTAGCACGCATTGAGATGTCACCAAACTGAGTACCAGAGTTGTTCAATGTCATCTGTCCGCCGTTCAATGCATAGAATGCAGTACGTACGAAGATTGATAGAGAACCGATACCGTTAACACCAGCACCATCGCGAGCAACGTAACCAACACCGTTTTGAGTACGAGGCGTGAAACCGAAACATAGTACATATGTGTAAAGTGAATCAGGATCGAGAACACGTCTATCAGCTAGTAGACAGCCGCCACCGCGACCAACTAGTCTATTAGGGAAGTCATCGATACCAATTTCTTTAATTTGACCTGTACCACCTGACTCAGTGTAGATCATATCGCCTACTTCAATGGCGCCTTTTAGATTGCGCACAAAGATGCGGCTATCTGAATCTACATCTGTGGCCCAAGAAATGAAACCTTTAGCACCACTTGAGAAAGTAACTTCATCGCCTTCAGCCCATTGGTCTTCAACACTGTGACCAACTTCCATGAAGATTTCTTGTCCAAGGTCAGCAATAGTACCTTTAGAGTTGAAAGGCTGCAGAGGTGGTTCAACATCCAAACGATTGAAGTTTGAAAGTTGGGATGAGTCACGAATATATGGAGAACGTCTTAATAGTGCACCTGGACGATAAGCAACAGCGAAACCACCTTCTGGGTAATCAAAGTTATCTACCTCAAAGTTCATGTAAGAGAAACCTTGCAGATAACAACCAGAACCAACTAGGATACCGTTAGTTCTTTCCCAACCTTGTTTTTTCTTAATTAGTGTCGCGTATTGGCCAGAAGTAGAAGACATTGAACAATCATCTGGTAGCCAGATTGGTTCATCAATTTCATAAGTGCCAGGACCTACAGAAATGTGAACTGCGTTTTCAATATCGTTACGATCGTATTTACCACCAGCTTTTTCCAAAGCAAGTTCAGCAGCACGTTTTAACGTACGAACAGGCTTGAGGATTGTACCTGGGCTATTATCATCACCGTCAGCAGAAACGTGTACCTTGAGAGCTTTCTCAGTATTTTTGGCAATTTCGTTGTAAAGTTGACGGTAAGTAATTTGTTCTGTTTCACCAGTCTTAACATTCTTAATAGCGAAGTAAGAATCTTCATCCATATTAGGTTCCCAAACATTTTTGAGATCCATATCGAAGTCGACTAGCTGAGTATTATCAATTACTGTATTAGAAATTGAACCTTCACTGATGGCAGAGTTTGTAATTACACCACCATCAAAAGATGATTTAGTTTGTGTTAAATCAGAAGCTGAAGAACTGGTAATCTGCATATTCTGAGCTACTACATCATTCATAGTACCTTGGAATGCAGTATTAGCAATTACAGAATTTTGGATTGTACCTTCATCAATTGTAGTATTGGTAAAGATGTTATTATTACCAGTGCCGTCTGAGAAATCAGAATTAGTAATAATGTTATTATCTAATGTACCGTTATCAAATACGGAACCAGTAATACCTAGATTAACACCGGTACTATCAGAAATTGCAGAATCTGTGACTGTAAGATTATTAGCAGTAGAATCTTCAATAGCTGTATTTAGTACAGTACTATTGGCAATTGCTGTATCCCAAATTTGACCATTCGAGAAACGTGAATCATAGATATCTACATCACGTAGGATAGTCGTAATAATTTCACTATTTGAAATATTAGTATCCCAAATAGCGGTATTAGTTACGGTAACATCAAAGATTGAACCATTAGAAAATGAAGTAGTGATAATTTGAGAATTTGAAATTAACGCATCTTCAAGAACTAGTTCATCGATTTCAATATTGGTAAGAATAAGGCCGTTTGCAGTACCTTGCTCGATAGTAACATTGTTATATAAAGAATTATCGATTTGTGAATTAGTAAGTACGACGTTATTGCCAGTACCGTCTGAGAAATCAGAGTCGGTAATTGCCATATTGTTAGCAACGGCATTTGTAATAGTAACATCATCAAGTGCAGTATTAGCAATAGTCGAATCAGACATTTCGACATCTCTAGCTTCCGCATTAGTGATAACGACGTTGTCTAATACTGAGTTTGTAATATTGCCTACATCAAATAGTGAATTAGAGATCTCTACCTCAGATAGAGTTGACGCGAACATTGTAACGTTCGAGATCGATCCACCAGTGATAGTAATTCTGTTGAAAATTTCATACTGTAGGGCTTGGACTAACTCTCTTCTTGTGATGTTTTTAGTACCATCATCACCTTGAATGAGGTTAACGATAACGAAAAGGTCTTCTGATCTGGTATTCGCGCCTGTTATCGGTCCTAATTCTGAAATCTTTGACATTCTTTAATACCCTTAATGTGTGTTTTCTTATTATTTATAATGAAATTTTAGAGGAACCGTCGCATAACAAAGCAAAAGGATTTCTTATTTTTTATCTATTTTTTCTTGAAGTTCTTTGATTGCTTCAATTAATAGTCCAACAATATTTCCATAACGTACAGCATAAGTTTCTTCTTCAGTTTCAGGATTTTTAGTTGTATATACTACTTCAGGAAGAACTTCTAATAATTCTTGAGCAATAACACCAGTCATTCTTTCATTTTTACCTTTATAGTTGAAAGTATAACCACCTAATTTAGAAATTTTATCTAAAGCATTTTCAATTGACTTAATGTTTTCTTTAGTGTTAATATCTGATACTGTACCAAATGCAGTAATATCACCTTCTGCAACAATAGTACCATTGGTGCCATTTAAATAAATTTTATTATCACGAGCGCTTGGATCAGCTTCACCAGTATTAAGTGTTAATGTTTTAAATGCTGCATTAGCATTTGTGTTAACTGATTGTCCAATAGAAATAAGAGTTTTGGCTGAATTATTTGGATCTGCAATAATACCGACACCGGTACCAGAAGTTAATGCACCTTTTACTCTTGCAGTAGTGAAGTAAAGATTATCATTGCCTTCTTTTAGACTGTCGGTATCGTGGTTAGTTAATGAACTGACTGTACCTTGAACGTTACCAAAGAATGTTGCTGGAATATTTGCAGCAGGACCACCGTTCTCTAATACTTTACCTTCACCATTACCACCCGTTGCTGCTGGATGATAAATGTCACCAGTAAACTTATTAGCAATCATTTCATTTACTTGTAATGAATCTATTTCGGCAGTAGTAATAGTTGCTGTATTTGCAACCAAAGAATCTAGAGTTAATGTACTACCATCTGCTACAGTCAAATCACCAGCGATATCAAAGTTTTCTAAAACGATTAAATTAGGAACTGTTAATGTGCCTGCAGTAGAAAGTTCAAGTTTAGTTGCGCCTAAACCTGTATTAATAATAAAGTTGTGATCATTTGAATTTTCAAAACCAACATCCCAAGAAACAGTACCATCGCTAAATCTTTGTACTGGCCCACCAGATGCATAATTGTAAGTTGAAACAACTTTTGAAGAAGTACCGTTAATAACTACTGGTGATCCAAATGTAATAGATTCACCGGTAGTAAACGCACTAGCTCTATCAAATTTTAATTCGATATCTGCGATAACTGTATTAGCTTGCAGAGTACCTTGAAGATCTACATTACCTACAGTTAAATCGCCGGTCGCTGTTGCTGTAACTACTTGGTCTCTAAATAAGTCAACCATTTCATTGGTTTTGTCAAACCAGTTTTGAAATGTTTGAGTTACCGTAATATTTTGAATAGTTGACTTTGCCATTAGTTGTTCTCTATCTTATCTAATTTTTCACAAACTTTTTCTAGCATCTCTTTAAGGTCATTAACTTCTTTAGTTAAAGATTCAACCTTTTTACGAAATGCCCTCTCTGCTTTATATTTATTAAGAGATTGAACGTCCGTGTTCAATATGGCGTTTGAATTCTGATCCCTAACTAAATTATTCATCATGTTAACGCAATGCCTCTATAGTCTTTAACTAGTGGTGCAACATTGATACTTTCAGCTAATAGCTCAATTTTAATTGCGAATTTTCTATATCCTGAGAATGTACCACCGTCACTAGTATATTGGATTGAACCATTACCATCTTTATTAGCATCAGCTACTTTGTACTTATATTCTCTAAAGTCGTCCATATTGTTTTTAGAAGAATAAGTAGAAGCACCTTGTACTAGTTCCAACTCTATCCAATTAATGTTTTCAAACATTGATCCGTCTTGTGCATTTTGTGGTCTGATGTAAACTTTAATGTCAGATCCGTTTGGACGGTAACCAGTTAGGAAGATTTCCATATCCTCAGCATCTAAATCTTCAGCCAATTCTACAGTCTTGGAAATGTATTTAGAAGTAGTTGCTGAATCATTTGTCACCTTATATTGGTAAGACATCAAAGTTGACAATTCAATATCTACCAACGGTGACGAGGTAGAGTTAGAACTGTTTGTCATATTAATCGTAATATCAAACGGTTTCTGTCCTAGAATATCGTTTGACTTACTGTAAACAAGTACACCATTTTTAACGAATGTATTGTTATCACCAAACTTCATTGGCATTTCATAAATGTTTACTGGATTGTTTGGATCAACAAACGTACCAGAAATTGAAGTCGTAGTAACACCATCGTTTGTTTTCTGAATTAATGGTTGTACATAGCTTAATTGGATATTATCAATAGTATCAATTGTACCTTGTACGCCTGAGAACAAACCGTATATAGTCGATCCAGCTGTAAATTTCTTAGCAGCAGTCGCAGAACTTTCTTTAAGATGCATTTCTGCACGGTTGTACTTATTGTAGTGTGATATTATACCAGTGATAACTGGAGTACCAATACCACTAATAATATCGCCATCGGCATTCTTATCTACAACCATTTCTGTCGGACTTGTAAAATCAATGATTCTGTAAAGGTCAGCATTGTTACCTTGCGAATCAGTAATTTTAATATAATCGCCTGCAGAATAAGTATCACCAAGTGCAGTGCCGGTTACTACATCACCTTGAATACTAACTGTTGCAGAAGTTGAACCTTGAAGAGTTAACTCTTGATACACTGGTTCATTAGATTCAAAACGACCATCCCAGTTACTTAATGTAAAGAACTCGTGATCGTTTGTAGTTAATGTTACAGAACCAGTCGCTGCAGTAAAGTCGTGACGATATAAGTTAAATTTAACATCTTCATCTTGGTAAGACTTCCATGCTTTGTTGTTAGTTGATGTAAATAGAACACCGTCACCCCAGTCTTGAACAACTGACTTACCTTGAGTTGCTCCCGGAGTTAAATCCAATCCACCAACCTTAGAAGTAAAGATTAGGTAGTTAGGATCGTTTGCATCTGGCATTACAACGATCGAGTATTCTTTTTCTACATCCATTCTGATAGGTGCTTCAAAGTCAATAGTTGTTGCAACTGAAGCATCGTCAGAAACATTAACTTCTTCTGGTGTTAAATGAATCTTGGAGAATGGAATAATAGCTGGTGATGGATAACCATTTACAACTTCACGAATCATAACAGTTACACCATTAATATCACTCTTTCTCTTGAAGAATAGATCAATACGTGATGCGTAAACAGTGTTAGAACCACGTCCCATACCTTTCTTAATAAAGAATGTTTGAGCCAATGGATCACCACGGCGTGTAATACGTTGAGCTACGTTTCTTGTTGTAGTACCAACTTGTTCAACTTCAAACTCTGGGATACGAGTATTGATAGTTGTTTTTTCTTGAGTAATATTAAATGCATGGTAAGTTACTTCAGCAACAGAAGTAGCAGCAGATTCAATATCAGCATAACTATCGACGTCAGCAATTTCTAGAACTCGATCACCAACATAGAATTTACCAGCTGGGATTTTAAATACAGCACGCAATACACCGCGTGAATCAGTTTCTACTGAATTACCGAAACCGCCAACTCTTCTAATTAAGCGAGCCCATCTTGATGATGTTGCTCGTGCAACATGAGCATTTACATCAACACCATCAAAGAAGAAATAATGACGTGTATTAGGACGTAGACCACTTACAAAAATCCTAACATCGCGAGATCTCATAAATGGTTGGAACTGAACATTAGTAACGAAATCACCAACTGCATTTGATCCGCCATCATTAACTTGCAATTCCATTACGCGGCCAGTTTCCTGCACGTCTTGTACCCATGTGCGTCCTACTGCTCTACGATTAGTTAGACTAGTTTGACCAGTCCATTCTACACCCATTAGAGGAAATGCTTCTTGAAGATCTTGGAATACGCCAGTAATATCAATTTCAAATGGAGTTGGGTTTTGTACGGTATCATGCGCCATATCATGACTCGGTGATAGAACAGCGTTACCGTCATATTTCCAGAAGTTACTTACACAGTTTCTAAAGTTAGTTGCATATGGCTGACCTAGCAATTTAACATTAGCCGATCTACTTAGTGACGCAATTTCTGCATCGTCAGTCGAAGGGAAGATAGACGCACCTACACCAGTCTTATACTTAAGATCTATTGGGAACGTATTTAACGCGCCTGATAGCAAGCTTCTATCGAAGTGAATAGCAGCTTTGTAATTAGGATCTTCAGTATTAGCAACTTTAGAATCATTGAATGGATCTACAACGTAACCATTCTTAAATCTTGTTAAACCGTTTTCATCTAGAATTAGCATATTTTCTGCTTGTTGTTCTAGTTGATTTAAGCTGATGTAGTATTCTAAACCTTCAATGCGTTTTTCGATTTTTTCGATATCGCGCATTGTGTAGTTCTTAGTACCAAGATGTTTAACCTTAACTGCATATGCTGGCTTACCTTGCTCAGCAGCTTCCTGTGGAGTTAGAGCTGGGTAACCTGGAACGCTGATTTCAGAAACCATTAATTCATCTGGGCTTGTGGCAGGACGAACTGGACGCTCATCTTCTTCACCCTTAATAAGTTTTAATATACCATAAGAGTCAATAGTAATTACGTCACGTCTACCTAAGTAAAATTCAATGTCAGATGTAATGCTTGAGTTAAGAGCAGGTACTAACAAATCTCTGTTTTGGAAAGTGAGATTGTAACCACCGACAGGAGTTGTGAGTAATGGTGCAGCACCTTGCGTTACAGCAATATAACTTGCTTGCGAATCTTTGTTGGCATAAGGTCTAAAGTCGTAACATTCTCTTAGATTATACGTGTAACCATTTGTGCCAATATATGCTTTTAGATCGTTTGAACGAATCTTGTCTGATGGTAAGACTGCCGAGGTATCATCAATTGGATAGCTGTTAATAGTAAAGAAGCCATCACCGCCGCCAGAAGTATTTAATCTAAAGATGTTTAGTTTAATATACAATTGAGCGCCATCTGTTGGGAATGGGCGACCAGGAATTAATTCCATGTACGAAATATCGTAAAAGTGGTCGTTCTGGTTTCTTCTTAGGACAAAGCTATCTTTATAATCAACACCAGTTACAGAATCAATGATTTCTTCAATGTTAAATACATCTGGGAAACCAAGAGTATACTTAGTGGTATCGGCATCGTACTGAACTTTTACATAGGGCTTTTCGAGAACCTTAGAGTTAGCAGTTGCATTACCAATACGCTTATTAAAGTAAATAGATGCAACAGGATCTGAACCTGCCGCTGGATCTAATTGTACAGAAAGTACAGTACCATTACTTGTTACTGACCAGCTTAATACAGGAATGTAAGTATTAGAAGCATCAACTACTACAATGTCGCTTTGATTTAACGCAAAGTCTTCGTTAACACCAATATCAGAGCCTTGTACTAATGTAATTTCATTTGATGTTACAAATACATCAAGCATTGCACGCACTGGTATAATCATATCAGTAGTTTCTTTAAGACTGAATGTACCAGTATCAAATATAACAGGTGACTTACCAACTTCTTTTAATCTAGAACCAGCTGCAATAGTAATTACACCACTTGCACCAACAACGCGAGTAACATTAGCAAAACTTTGTCCGGAGTTCATTTTAACTCCGAACATATACAAACGGGTTGGAGTAATATTCTTAACTAAACCAGTACCAATCTTAGTTTGGCTAGAATTTTGTAAATCTACACTGAACGTGCCTGCGCCATAAGTACCAAAAACATCTACATAACCACTAATATCAACAATATCTACATAACTACCGTAATCAACTGAAGTTGCTTGGTTTGCTTGAATAGCAGTTTTAGTAATTTGATCTACTTTAAAATCAACCTTACCACTATTTTCTACGCGGAAACCTTTAACGTAAGCAGTACCTTTACCTACAAGCGCAGTTAGCTGATCGTCACGACGATCCATATCAACTTTAAATTTATCTACAATATAGTTGCCAGACTCTTCGTAGGTTCTCTTAGCCATTTCTTCGCCAATTACATTGTATTGGGAAATGTCTCTCAACGTAACAGCTGAACCATTTTGGTAACGAATCAACGTAAAGAAGCTAGCATCAATATCTGCTTCGGCAGTAGATTTAACAACTAGTTTAGGAACAAGTTTTAGACGATCTGCGCCTGGCGCATTTTGGTTGGTGGAGCCGTTAGCATTATCGTAAAGGCTTTCATCCTGAAGCGAACTAATTAAAGATTCATCTACTTCATAACCCACTGACAAATCATCAGGTTGGTCTGTGTATTTAGAAACAATTAGTGTTTGTGCATCGGCAAATAAGAAATGACCCTTTTGGAAAATAACACCCGGCGATGCCTGAATACCGAATGATTTACCAACGGGATCTGCAAGTTCTGTTACCTGAATGCTGTCAATATTAGGTTCTGTGCTATAAAGATCTTTACCGTTATATTTCTTACGAGTAATCTTAAGAACCTCACCAGTACGGAATTGCTGGAAAAGATTTGTAGAATTCAAGTAGTTAATAAAGAATGTATTAAGATCTGGTGGACGAGTTTCGAAACCACGTTCTGCTGCAACTACAGAAGCTTTAAGACCAGTCTCGTCACCTTCAAGCTCGTAAATAACGTCGATATCTGTTTCGACACCATTAATAACTTCAGTTGAAGGGCCACTAACATACGTGGTAATGTCAAAATCACCACCGGCTTTGTTTTTAACTTTAACATATTGTAAGCCGTTTAGATTGGTGAAGTTACAACCTTTGATGATACTACCTTCTTTATATACATTATCACCAAACTGTTCAATTTGGTTTTGAAGGATAGTTTGAAGTTGAGTAAGCTCTCTTGCTTGTACCGCGTACGCAGGTTTGAACAAGATTTTATAGAATTGTTTCTCAAGATCAAAATCATCAAAATATGGCGCGATATTTAAGTCTGTATTAATAGGCATCTTCTTTAGGTTTCCTTAAAATTCTAATACTAACTTGTATTCTTCTCGAGAAAATTTTGATCTTTCCAATGGGACAAAATCTTCCATAAAGTATACTTTTCCAGTTTTTTGGACGTAGTCGGATATGACTACATTATCTTCTACTGGTGTATTTATCTCAACTTGTTGGCTTAGTTCGTTGACTAGATTTTTTGTAATATTAAATGAAGTATCTTCATCAGTTAAATTTTGATAAGGACCCATGTATTCCGAAATATAAACGGTATTTGCATCTTCATCAATTTCGTGCACACGTCCAGAAAATGTTACTATATTATTATCATCTAATTGAACAACAGTTTTATCAACTTCTAATAATTTGTAATTATCAGTAGTTACTGCAATTCTATTATCAAATACATCTGGAGCAGGATCTACTTTAAATTCTGGATTCTTGATAACACCAATGTGCGAGAATAAGTTAGTAGCACCAATGTTATTGTTATCGGTTTCTGTAATATATCCATAAAGTAATACGTGACGACAATGCAATTCATTAATTAAATCAAAGCCGTGTCCACCAATTGGAGAAAGTACAGGTCTCAATTTTGCGCGCAAATCAATAGATGCTGGATCATCTGGATCAAAATCGTATAATGGATCTATAATAGTTGCAGTTATATTAGTATAGCCAGAACCATTATTCAATACTAAAATAGATCTTATGTTACCATCTGCAATTTCTGGAATAGCAACTGCACCTTCTCCATCACCTTTAATTTCTATTCTAGGAACAATAGAAAAGTTTGCGTTAGGAGAAATAAACACTTGTCCAGGATTAGGATCGCCCGGATCTTCTATACCTGGTGGTAAATAACCTGGAATAGTTTCACCTTCTGGATAATTTCTAACTTTTACTTTACCTTTACCTGTTGAGCCATCTAAGTAATATGAGTCGATAATAAACACACGTGAAACTAGTGGATCATCTGGAGAGTTAGATGGGTTAGTAGTGTAAATATACATGCCAGCGTAGTAATTGGAAATTTCACTTAATGTTTCTGCGCGTATTGTAAATTCACCGTCATCTGTTCTGCCTTCTAAGAAACCAGAAATATGTGGATAGCCAGCGTTGTCAATAGGGTTTTCTACGAAAATATCGCCTAATTGAGAACCAGTTTGTGTACTGTAATCTGGATTAATTTCAAAATCACCAACAATAGGAATATAACCTAGCGCATTATATGCTTCGAACTCTGAGCCGGAAATTGCATACAAATATTGCCATACGTATCCATCGGCAGTTTTAATTATACCACCTTCTGCGTATGCATTATAGTTAGGAGGTGTTTCAGAAGCTTCGTTGTTATTATTAAACAAACATTTAAATACGCGGTAATCACCTGTGTCGTTGTTATTAGGACCAACAACAGCGTAAAAACGTTTATCAGTTAAGTCAATTTTATCATCATATTGATCGTACGTTTGACCTTTTTGCCAAGGATAATATTTAACCATGAATTTCATATCATCGCTAAAAATCTTTTTGCCAAAAAGAATCTTTTCTTTAAACTGATTGATAGCTTCATAAGAATTTACTGCTGTAATTCTATTAGTCTGGTCTGGAGACACAGAAGAAACTACTGCATAAAAATTATTATTTTGCAGATCTTCAAAAAAATCTCGAGTTAAGTCACTTTTAAAAGCCGTTGTTAATACTTCTGCCATACCTTCAAATCCATTGGTTTTTTAATATTTATACTCATCTTCTAACCTCTTCTTCTTAAACGCGGGCGTGGGTAAAGTTTACCTGAAAAAGGTCTTGGTTTAAAGTTTCTTTGCGGAAACGTAGATCCTGATTCGGCTCTTTGGTTAATCCATAATAATAATTTATTTGGAGCACCTTGTAAACTATCTGTGTCCATCGCATTATCTGTACCAGTATCTAGCATTTGATTAGTTGCAGCATTATTTGTTAACCAACTCTGAGCTTCTAATTGAGTTATATTTGGCCATGATTCTGCTAATAGAGCAAGTACACCCGCAACTTGTGGAGAAGCCATACTTGTACCTTGATACTTGCCTATTTTATAACTGCTGTTCCTAGGATCATTAGTACCAAAAGGAGTGTTGTCTAATGTGTGCAATGAACTTTGGATTGCTTCGCCCGCGGCAAAAATATCAACTTGGCTGCCGCAGTTACTAAATGATGCTTTATCTTCAGTTGAATTATTGCCATACGCACCAACAGTTATAATTGGAGCATATCCTGCGCCTGAACCGGTTCCTCTATTAGTAAAAAGTGTAGTAGGAAAACCAAAATAATCTATTTGATATTGATTATTGTAATCTTGATCTGACGCATTTACAATTTTCCAACTCTCGTTACCGGCAGCAGCAACAATTATAATTCCATCATCAATAGCATCTTGCTGATCTGCTACTATTGAAGTAAAGTAGTTTGGGATTTCAACATCAGTCGTAGGCGCATAAAAGCCACGAGCTTGTAATTCTGCCGCAGTCAGTGCTCTTCCCGGACTAAATGTTACACCTCGATATGACGCAGCTGTAACAGAACCAAAGTTAAATTTATTTGCTGGAATTATTGAACCATAACTATTATTTGTAATAGTGGGATTTCTTCTTCCTGTTTCTGGATTTATTGGTTTGCTATTATGCCAAACTCTAATATAATCCCAAAGGAAAGTAGAAGAAAAAGAATTTGGATTAGTAGAATATGGACTAATATTATAAATGTTTGAGTCGGCAGCCCAGCCCTGTGTATTACCTGCAACGGTGCCTGCTGCATGACATCCATGATTGTTGTCTGCAGTTCTATTTGGATCTAAACTATCTACATATGGCACATATACGTAAGTCGAATTAGTTTTATTTTCAACTTGCTGTCTGTGCTGGAACCAATTGTATTGTACTACACGGGAGCCGCCAGATCCATCTTTATTCTTTGCAAATTCTGGGTGATTGGGATCAATGTGACCGTCTACAATTACAACATCAACATTTTTACCCGAAGCAGTAAGTGTTAAATTAGTTATAACATTAGAAACTTTACCCGCGTCATCACCCCAATTAGTTCTATTAGTAACTTCTGTATGTCTTAATAGACCCCAATTCGTATCTGTTGCATCACCGGCCCAAGCTTTATCAAAGTTACCACCAGAAATAGTTCGACCCAATGGTCTAATAGAAATATCAACTAATTCTTTTAAAGTAACATCCCAAACACGAGGATCATTTCTTACTAGCTCGGCTTCTTCATTAGTGAGCATGTAATGCGTATTACGACTTATTGGCCTTTTATTAGCAACTTCTACTTGACGATCTGGGATATACAAATCACCGCCCGGTGTTTCCATATCATTGTAGAAACTTTCTAAATCTTCTCTGTTATGCAGAGTTACAATCCACTCTCTAAGCATCTTATGCCTCTAATTGTACGACTGTAAGTTTTACTGTTATGGCTGCTGCAGAACCAGATTCATTATTAACTTGGCAGGGAATAGTAGTTGTAGGAGTAGCTTCAAAATTGAAACCAATTACGCCCGGAGACATTTTAACAACTTCAGGACCATTAGTAATAATTTCAGCAATCACACCTGCATCAGGAGAAGGATCTGTGGTTTTAGCTCTTGAAAGGTCACTTGTTCTTGAGGTACCATCTGTATAAATTCTTACCCAAGCAGGACCATCAACTTCAATTGCTAAAAGCGCATAAGATTTAAAACCAGTAATATCTAAAGTGTTACCGTTACCTGCTTGTATAGTATTGGTGGTGCCAGTTAAAACAGTTCGTGCTTGTAATGAACCACCACTTCCACCACTAGGAGTTTCAAATGTAAAAGCACCATTGCCGTCAGTAGTTAATACTTGTCCGGCAGAACCATCAGTGATACCGAGATCTGTTAGATCAGCAGGAACATTAGCTGCAAGTGCATATGTTGAAAGATCTGGTTTTGTAAAAGTGAATTCACCTGTTTCATCGTCGTATACTAAATTACCACTACCAGATGCAGTACTTGCAACTGTTACACTCAAATCAGTTAATGCAACACCACCTGCTTGATTAGCAAATGAAAATGTTCCGGATCCATCAGTAGTTAATACTTGTCCCGAAGTACCATCAGTAATACCTAAATCTGTAAGAGCAGACGGAATTGTTGGTTTATTAGTAAGATCTGCATACGAACCAGAAAACATGTCAGCGTACAACTCATTAAAGTTTTCATTACACTTTACCATGGCAGTTCTGAGAGTATCACCTGTTCCGTCATTTGGTTGTGCACCAACACCAATTAATTGTTTAGCCATGTTTTCTCCTAACCTTTATAAGCTTTTAACTATTTATTTTAATTATTGTGATATGTCAACTGTGAGGTTTACGCTATCAGTTTTTAGATCTACTCTGTCTACAGTTACAATAAACTGGAATCCAGGTTGGTTCGGACCTACAACTGGATCGCCACCAACGATATAATCTTCTTTCCTAATGTTAATGAATCTAGATTTAATACCTTTACCAGCTTTCTTCTTATATAAGAATTCACCAAACATTTTGGTACCAGCAAGGTGAGCATTTTCTTTGAGCATATCTTCATAAACATTCTTAGCAATAATTGATTTAATTTGATAAGAATATTCTTGATAGAAATCACTATCTTGTATCTTGTTTGTAGAATCATAATATGTGTAAGACTGAACAAAGGTATATAAATTAAAGTAATTTTCAAACCATGCTTGTTCTCTTAAGCTTGGTACAACAATTTCATCCCATCTTGTTTTGTAAGTAGGAGATGCAGTACCTACAACTAATTGAGAGAATATCTGAGCATCTTCAGAACTTATATTACCACTTAAATTCATATCACCATATGCAAAGCCATCCGACGCTTCTGTAGTTAACCAATTAGAAAATTCTACCGGAGTAGTAGTAAGCGATGTCGCAACTTTTAAAGCTTCTCTCGCAAAATCAAATGTTGGTAATATGGGCGTAATTAATTGATCAATCGTATTTGCTATATAACCATTTATATGCGAATTAAAGCTTCCCCAATAACCAGAAGTAATACCTTGCGATCTTGCATAAAGTGTAGCTTTACCATCAGGAACACTTGTATCACGATTGGGATTTTTTAGATAAACTGTTTCACCATCTACATAGCCAAAACCAGAATTAAGAACTTTAACTTTTGAAATACGGCCAGTCGCAAATCTTGTTAATGTTTGCATGTCAGCGTTTTCACCAAATCTAGGTGAATTATAATCACGCTCTGTAGCAATTACATCGTATGAATTGCCTTTGTGTAAAATAGGTGCATTCTTAAATCCGTAATAAGAAAACGGTGTTACATAGACAGCGTTAACGTTGCTATCCAATTTTGTGATTACACCATTAACTCCTGTACTATTTTGAGTTATACGATCGCCAACCGACAGTGTAGCACTAAAATTATCTAATATGAGAATTTGCTCATATCTTTCAAAGGCTGTCATTACGTCATCACGTACTAAACACCATACATCATTTTCATATCCACTACCAGGATTGATATTTTCAAATGAATCGATAGTACCAATATTAAATGGTGTTAAGTCGAAGGCTTCATCAAGTGGAGTGTTAATTGTTACTGGATCTGCAGTACCAGACATTGGTTGAGTAGCAGGTGCTGCGTTATAATCAGCTGCATTTAGTGATACACCGAGATAGCCTTGAATAACATCAGTCATTAATGATACTGATTCTATATCACTTAGTGTAGAAACTTTTGCGTCGTTTGGATCTAAAGTAGCAGAATATTGCGGTCCCGGAGAAGTTGTATTTTTAGGCGTAATAGAAATAACACCATCTCGCTGAGTTTGTCTATTGAATAATGGTAAAGTAATATTAGGATTTCTATCGAGTGTACTAATCGGTCTATTGATAGCAAACTCATCGCCATCATTCATTAATACGCCAATTGCATTGGAGTTTTGACCAATTACGATACCTTCATTGCCGGCACTATCTCTTAATCTTTCAAGAGGTGTAAAATCGAAATCTGTATTTTGTTTAATGATAACTTGGTTTGAAACGTAAAGTGTAGTATTTTCTACCGTGTAACCAAATCCACCGTCTAACAATGTATAATCTACGACACCGGTTGCTTCTTGACGCGTTTCAGTAACAATGGCAAGTGCACCTTTACCATATTTACTTTCAATATTAAGAATATCACCTTTGTTGTTACCAACTGAGCCACCATATTGTAAATCTATTTCTAATTCAGAAGCTGAGCCAGATACTACACCAAATCTAATATCATATCCATCTATTCTTGCTATAATATCATCGAATTTTATAAATTGACCTTTTACTTCATCGATAAAAATAACAGGTGTAACAGTATCATTTAATAAGAAAAAGTTTATTTTATCAACAGCAGCACGAGCACCTGAAATAGAACCAACAATATTCTTACTTAAAAGATCTTTATATGAATATTCTTTTAAACCGTCGTTACTAAAAAATCTACCATTGTTAGGAGATAACTGTAGGTATACGCCATTTTTCCAAGAGGAATTTGATGGCTTAAACATATACTTAGATGGATAATTTACCTCAACATCTTCTTGGAAAAATAATCTAAAGAATATTTGAATACCACTTTCAGAACCTTTTCTTCTGTAAAGATCAAGAATATTTCTAACGATAAACTTTGTAGTGGTTTTTTCTTGTAACGGCAAATCAGCCATAAACTTCTTATGAAAGAAGATAATCATACTATCTAGAGTAGTTGCAATATCACGATATTCAAACATACGTCTAGAATTATAGATGGACTGATTATCAGCGGTTTCAGTCCACTTATAGTAATCTTCAACTAAAGCAACAAGCTCAGCGCCATGTTCACGATATAACGCAGGAAATTGTTGCTTAATTTTAAACGATATAGTTTTTTGAATATCTGACATTTTAAGACTCTATGACATTAACAGTTACGTTTTCATCTTTAATTCTAAAGATTCTTCCATTAGGAGCTTTATAATCATCTTTCTTAATTTCTGCGACAATTTTAATTGCACCACCGGCATAACCCGATGTTTCAAAATTAACTAGATTAACTTCGCCAGTTTTATAGTTAACGCTGCCGATCTTAGGAACAATTACCTGAGGGTTAGCTACATCACTTGTAACAACTTGAATATTACCAATACCATCATCTTGCAGATATACACCAACACCGTTGTATTGGAACAAGCTACTCTTGATAGATGGTTTGTAATCGGAGAATCCGTTGCTATCTTTAAATGGATACGGTTTAATTAGTTCGGCAACAAACTTAAACGATGGATTTGCCTTAACGTTTAGCACTGGAGAATACTCGATAAACGGTGACGCGTGAATACTGTTACTTTGTACTGAAATATCTACGTCATCGATAAGAGAAGATAGTTTAGATAATCTCAAAGTAGTATTAAAGTTATCAAGCGAAGAGTTAGAGTAATCTTGTATTGCTTGACGAATTAAAGCTTCGATTTCTCCATCTGACTTTCTTGTTAATCGTGGATCGTATGAAACATCAACATTTACACAGGCATATACGAATTGAGAAGTAATGAATACTGGTTCAACTGCCAGTGGACTTTTATCTTTAAGATAATCAATATATGCGGCTGAAAGTGTTGATGATAAACTTTCTTGGCCTTGACCTAGATATACGGAAACAGCGACACGACCAAATTGCGGCGGATCTAGATCTTCACCACCATATGCAGCAACCGCTTGTATTTCTGGGAATTTTTGTTTTAACAATATTTCATAATCTTTGGTAGTAATAGCACGCTCTTGAATTTGCAATGCTTTAGGAGCAAAGTAACGAATGCTTTCCATTGATTCGCGTTCAGCACCACCTGAAGCAGGCTGGATAGTTTCAACGACAGCTTCACCAATTTCAGTAGGTAACGCAAATGAGAATGCTCCGTTACCTTCTTCACCACTTGTAATACGATATCTTACACGAACATCTTCGAATGCTTCAGGTTGTAAACCAAACACGTTATTGCCAAAATAAATTGAGTACTTGTCGTCATAATGTGGTTCTACATAGAATACTTTATCTGCAGGACCTACACCGAAAATATCATTTTTACGAATAAAGATATTTTGGTCTTCTGTTTCTTCCGCGTCAACAAACACTACAATTGAATCAGTATCGGCATTTTCGTTTGATAATATTACACGAAGAATACCATCATCATCAACAAAGAAACCTTCTCTTTCAAACGACGCAAGCATTTGACCTTCAAAGATTTCTACACCTTCAGCCTTAAATGTACCAGGTGCAATCTTTTTGAGAACAACTGCTTTATCTGTTACAAATTCAAAGTTTTGGCCAAGATATGATGAAGTGAATTCAGTATAAGCAGGTAGTGTGATTGTCTGGTCTGCTAAAGTATTTTCGTAAATAGTAATATCAACTACAGCCTTAGCAGATCTTCTAGAACGTGGTAAGTAATTAAGTTCTTTTGCGTGCGATACAATCGAGTTTCTTAATACAGCAGAATCAAGGAACATTTCGTTAATTGCCATATTAGTGTAAAAGTTATTTTGGAATGTGTTGTAAGCAAGTACGTCCAAAAGAACACTCATGTTTGAGCCTTCAAAGTTGTAATCTTTGAATTGCGTCTGAGTCTTTAAGTATTCCTTAAACTGCTCTTTATTAGATTCAAAATCTAACTGTGAAATATTAAGTTTGGCCATCGCTTACCTAGTCCTCTCTAGAAATACATCGACTGAAATCGGCTGTTGGTTATTGCTAATATAAAATTGAACGTGCACACGAACAACATTATCGTCGATATTTGATGATGCAGTTACATCAATTAATTCTGCTCTTGGTTCGTAAAGTTCTATTGTTGTTCTTGCTTGATCTTCTATTAACTTAATAGTAGCTGGTGTCATATTTTCAAAAAGCATTGCTTTAAGATTGCCACCTAAGTTTGGTTGCATTAATCTTTCGCCGCGATCTGTTAATAGAAGATTACGTATTGATTCTTTTACAGCATCTTCATCTTTAAGCAAAGTAAGGTCTAACGACAAAGGGCTGGCCTCAAGGCTTTTCTTGAAGTCAGAATAAATTGATATTTTCTTTTGTCTGCCTGTTATTAAACTAACTGGTACTGGCATTTTAGTTCCTTATCTTACTGGTACGATGTTAACTATACCCGAATAATTTGTTGTAATTTCTTCACCTCTTTCATTAACACCTGTTCGAGATTCTCTGCTAGGTTCTGTATATTTAGCTATATATTTAAAGCCATTTTCTTCAAATTCAACTGATTCTTTGTTTTGTAAGGCTAACTTATACGCTTGTCTTCTAGTTAGTCCAGTGCTTTGTTTTTCTTCTTCTATCGGACTGCTAGTTCTATTATTCCAAACTGTAGGCTTACCTCTAGTATCCAAATGCATAAAGGTATCATAAAAACCAGTACCATTAAAGCCTTGTTTCAATGCTTGAATAGAAACCCATGAAGCATCGGCTGATGGATCAAATCCGGCCCATGTTATATCAACTGCTTTACCGGATAAATGTTGAGATTCTTTTGCACCGCCTACTGAGTTATTGTATTCTACACTTCTCCAAGCACTATTAATAGTAAATGGTCCTTTCACTACGTTTTTAACTTTATCATGTAATCTAAGTAATTTAATTTTAACATCACGATCTAGATTATCCCATCCTGCTCTGCCTAACTTAGTCACCCATTGTCCAGCAACCTTAATCTTGGGATGACTTCCAGAAGAAACTTCTTCCCAAGTAGGCACTTCTTCTTGCTCCTTAACAGTGGGTGGAGCAGGTTCACCTTTTGATGTTTCTAGCTCTTGTTGTTTATTTATTACTTCTTTTCGTTTTTCTGGCGTGTATCTAATGGCACCCGCTCGGATAGCTTCACCCGTTGTACGATTAGATACATTATTAAGTGTATTAAATACTTCTTCGTAACGATTTGAAAAATCATCCAACGGTGCTTTTAATCCATTGATCAATCCTTCTACACCAGTTACAAATGAACAGAATTTATAGACAAGTAACATTATTTCTTCAATCGATGGATTTTCGAAAACACCTACCGCATAGTCAACTAATCCTTCTATCTTCTTAAAAATAGAATTTTTATTGTCTTCATCAAAGAAAGCAAGAATATCATCTTTTAATTTATTTACACGTTTTACAATTTTTTCATTGACAAAAGTTTCAATTTGACCCATAATATTCTCGAGCGAGAAATTTTCAATCATTTTTTGAACTTTTTCAATTACGCCTTTAACTGCATCTTTTACTTTCTTTTTAATAGCTTCTATGAGAGCTTTTACTTTGATCTTTTCAAATAATGCCTTGATAGGATCTTCGATATTTTTAATCTTATTTAAGAATGCAAATACATCCGTGATTAATCCTTCAATCTCACCAACCAAATCAAAGAAGCTGTCAATTGCAGCAAAGATACTTCCTATGCCTGCACAGAAAGATCCTAGAATACTTTGTTGGAAACTTCCTCTATAAAAGCTATCCAATTGAGAAGAAAACCTTAAAGATTGCGATCCCCAAGAATCTTGCGCAGTATATGGTGTATAGTTATATTCTTTTAAGAATTGCGCGTATTCAAACGCAGTAATTGGTCTATCGCCATTTAAACGATAACTAAGCAATTCTAAATCTTCTATATCTTTACGTACGTAATCTCTCTTTAAGAAATCATTATTTAATGATGATAATGAACTATAGAAATCTTGCCCAAATTTATTAACTGCATCAGTAAGAACGTTTGTAGATGCTTCTGATACTATTGATCTTCTAAATTCTTCATCAAACTTGTCAATAGCTGCGAGCGTGTATTCGCCGTTTAAATTAGAAATGTTTCCAGAACCAGCAGCACTCGTCTGCTTTTGTAAGTCAGGATTTAAACAGTTATCCATGTGCGGTATCATTTCTTTATCCTACCTTATTCGTCTGAACCGTCGTGATCTTGCGCTGCTGCACCAGCTGAACCTAATGAACCTTCAGTCTTGCCAGAAATAGATGTAGATTTTGAAACAGGTTCTGGCGCTTTAACAGCAGCCGCGGCCCAAGCAATTTCTGGGAAACCTGATCCCGGAATAAATGGTTTACCCGTAAAATCAGGAATGAATGATGGCGCAATAGTTGCAGAACTTATAGGTGTACGAGCTAAACCATTCGCCATATTAACAAAGTTATCAATATTTACAAAACCTGCATTAACGTTAACTTGCGAGCCACCACCAATTGCTACATCAATTGTACCAGTAATATCAGTTGTTAAACCAGATGATAATGTACTTGTAAGTGCTGCATATGAATTCCAATCTGCAGATAGTTGATTTATTGTAACTGCTGATAAATTCATTTCAGCAATTGATTGTACGTTAACTTGAGTATTACCTCTCATATGCAATTTATCAGTTGCATCTACAAGAATCTTTTCTGACTTAATAGAAATTGCACCATACGGGAATCCAAGATTACCAGATGATAATTGCATTTCTTTATTTGCTTTAAGAGATAATGTGCCAGCGTTAGCTTCAACCTTGACGTCGCCTGCTCTCAATTGCATATTCTCACTACCATTTAGTACAGTTTCTGAACCACCAACTGACAGCATATAGTTACCATGTACTAATGTTTTAAGATCGCCTTCTACTTCTTCGATCTTATTACCTTTAACATACACATGGCTATTACCATTAATTGTAACTACGCTCGATCCGCCAACAATTACGTGTTGCTTACGATCGATAACTTCGTATTTGTCAGAAACGGATTTCTCAGTAACAGTACCACGAGAATCGATTTGAACATAAGAACCTTCTTTATGCCAAATCATAATTCTTTCACCACCCGGAGTATCATCAATTTCTATACTATGGTTTGCAGTTTCAATTACTTTATTATATGGGTATTGTGCATTGTAAGCAGAACCTGGCTCGTCAATAGTATCTTCAGAACCTGCAACTTTTTGATTCAACTTACGATTCATTTCTTGTTCTAATACGTAAGTTTCAGTTAAGTTTTCACCACGAGATAGATTAGAATTTTGCGGATTGCCAAAATCCTTTGCTCTTGAACCTTGTGCAAGTACTCCCATGCCTTTACCTATCCAACCCCAACCATCAACTTCAGGATCAAACTCTTCGGTGAATTGTGTGGGAATCAAACCTAGAATCATTGGATGCTGAGCTGAGCGTCCATCAAGGAATGTACCAAACACCCAAGAGTTAATAGGAGGCAAAAAGTCAGGAAGATAGTTACCAGATACTACGATGGCCCAAGGCAAATCTTCGGTAGCAATATCTTTATTTGTTCCATGTACGTTAAACGCACGAACTTGTACTCGTCCTTCTAGACGAGGATCTACATTATTTTCAATAACACCAATGAAAAATAATGGATCAGATATTCCTATATCGTATTCTTTCATTATTAACCTTTACTCCAATCAAATTTAACTAACTCTAATGTAGTATTTAATACACTATCGGTGCCTCTATTATGTTTAACCGATCTAATTAAATAATTTCCAGAAAGAGAAGCATTGCCTTGTTTTAATTTAGAAGTACTATCTAAATTTTTAATATCAATATCTATTATCATACCGGGTCTAAGATCTAATCTGCCTTTCGTTGTAGCAGTAGCTCTCGTATTATTTAAATGATGATAATATGAAACACGATTCGATATAATTTGAGGCAAAAACCTTGGAGGATTAACACTTGTTACCGGTTTGCTGCTATCATCTTGATAATCTTTAAATGTTAAAAATCTTCTAGCATTTTCGTCTGTAAAAGTATCTTTCATAAATTCTTTTGTATATGGTACGTCATCCAAGTTTCTAGGATTACCAGACATATCAATATATTTTGCATCTTTAGTATAATCAAAGTTATACATATTGACCTTTCTTCTAACGAGATCTAATTCAATAATCTTATTCTTATATGCACCATTATGCATATCTTCTATACTATTAGATCCTTTGTTATCAATAGAAAAAGTGTCAAGTCTGTTAAGTTGAGTTATAGGATTATTAGGTGCAGCAGAAGCTATCGGAGCAAAAAAGAATTTTCTAATTGTGTTAGGATTCTCGGTATGCTGCTTTATGAAATAATCGTCGGTCGCAAAATAATAGTTTTCAAATGTCTCAAAGAATTTAAAACTATGCGATGTACCTTCCTGCCCATAAGCTTGCGAAGCTATATGACCTATTGCTCTAAATGGATTATACCTAGGAATGATTGCGTTAATTGTACTGTTAGCGGGTTGATAATAAAAATTTCTATTATCGTCAGCTTTCAATTCATGTCTTTTTGTTTTGAGCACTAAAGAGTTACCATTAACATCTTTGGTATTTTCTGCACCCAAATTTGAAAAGTAAGTTTGGAATATTTGCTTAGCAATTTTACCTACTGAATCTGTGTACGCTTTAGTAATAATTCTTTTACTTGCTTCAAACGAAGTATTAGATATAAAATGTAAAGTGTACATAACACCGTTATTACTTTCAGAAGGCTTTATGTTATCTATTCGATGGATTTTGCCAAACAGTCTAACAACTGTTCCCATATCATTAGACTGTACTTCCAAAGCTATAGATTCTTCGGCTCTTAACGGAAAGTTTTCTAATAATCCAACTGTTTCATAAAGTGTCACTGATGCACGATAGCTCGTCATATTCATCGATTGAGAAAATTCAAATGACACAATAAATTTTGAGATATCTGTTTCCCTACCGCCATAAGAATAAATGGCAGCTTTTTTAATATCAGCCGTTGAAGGATTATAATCGCTCATTAGTTATTTCTTATTTTTCTTCTAAATTCTTCAGAAATTTGCGGTAAATACGCTCTATCAATTAAAAAGATTTCTTTCTTATTTTCGTTTTTTGCGTATTCATCGTCGTAAATTCTCCAAGGTTTCCACTCTTCAGGAATAATACGTTTGATGATAATTTTACGTCCTTGCTCAGTACGTAAGATAATCCTATCCTCTTTACGAAGATAGATTGTTCTAAACGATTCTGGAGAAAGTTTTACTATATCAACAGCCATCTATTAAACCTCTTTATAATAAAATAAGATATTATCATCTTCATCTGGATCACGAATCCATTCAACGATTTCGTCTCCCGTTTTACCCGACTGCTCATCGTATTTAGCTTTAATGTAATCATTAAATTCTGCAACAGATTTAGGCCATTCATGATATGGGTCCATGATATTATTTGCTAGATACACCAACCACGTATAATCGGTAGATCCATAGTAAAATTGCGCAATGTCTTCAGGCCTTTCGCCTTCTTCGACTGTATAAGGTAAATATACAAGCGGGTTTTGAGAAACAACCTTAGTAAAACTATTTCTGCGCGTAAGATCTTTTACTAACTGTCCTTCGTATTCAATAACTGGAAAGTCTTCAAAATATTTAGCCATTAAGCAAGTCCTCCAAATGATCCTGAATTATCCAATCCAATTATTCCTTCGTTAACAACACCTTCTATTTCTGAATCTCTAACATCGTCGCCGTAATCTTCTGAAGTATGGATTTCTAGTTCTTGTAATGTTAATGAAAGATTTACACCAGCAGGTTTACCACCTTTCATTATTGATACGCCACCGCCTGCACCATAATCAACACCAAAGTCGGAAACAATACTAGGTTTAAATTTCATATAATGAGTTTCATCAACGCCCAACAAATAAATGTCCACTACGGCTGGGTATTGTAAGATAGCGGAATTAATTGGTTGGTTAAATAACACTTCAGTTTGTGTTTTTGGTAATATGTTCTGTTTAAATCTGTTAACAATTTGTCTTATTCTTTCAGAATCTTGTCTGTTACTCGGATACAAATCCCAATTAAATTGATGCGTTTTTAAGTTAACACCTTCAAATGCAAGAGTTTCTTTGGGGTTAAGTATACCTCCACGTGTTGCATTGATAGCTGCTCCCATATCTCCACCTAATTGAGTTCTCATAAAATACAATGCAGCGTTAACTACAGATTCAGTACTAGTTCCTAATACGTCTTGTAGAATTTTTTTGGCTGTTGCATCATCGGTTGCGTTGACTACTTGTGCAGCATTAGAGCCTAATTTTTGTATTAATGATGGAATATTTTTTATTGTAGTGCCACCTTCTTGTTTAAAATAAGGTGCCATGGCTTGTGCAGCTTGAGCAAATAAACCGCTTGTTTCAAACCCATTTAACCTAAGGCTACTGCTATCATTAAGTTGTTTTGGAAACGGAAGTTGTATAGAATTGACACCAGCCAAATCTGCACCGGTTCTTCTATTATTTCTAGGATCCCCAAATACTTCTTTGGATCTTCCATTTGCGTCAAATCCAAAAGCATCGATACCGGTAAACCCACTATACAAAGATGAGTATTCGTATTTCTTAAATACAAACATAATGCTATGGGCAGTCTGCGTAGTAGGAAACGTTAAGTGATTATTAACGCCTTTTTGCCTTTGCTTCTCTTTGTATCTGCTAGGATTTGTAGTTGCCATTAGATATTGCCTTTAGTTATAAATAGAATATGACTAAATCTATTTATACTGAGTTGTGAGGTGAAGTTTGGCTTATAATGGAAGGTTTCGACCCAAGAACCCTGGCAAATATAAGGGTGATCCGTCTAAAATTTTCTATAGGTCGATGTGGGAGTTTAAGTTTTTTAGATTTGTTGATGAACACCCTGATGTGATTTGGTGGCAAAGTGAAGAAGTGGCAATACCATATTATTCACCAATAGATGGAAAAAGACATAGATACTTTCCTGATGTAATTGTACACAGAAAAACACATGAAGGAAAGGCTATGACGACTATGATCGAGATTAAACCCAAGGCACAAACTAGACCGCCTGATATTAAGAATAAAAACAAGACTAAGACAGGTCGAGTTTCAAGAAGGTATCTTAACGAGGTTAAGACTTGGGGTATCAATGAAGCTAAATGGAAAGCAGCTCGAGCATATTGCGCACAACGCGGGTGGGAATTTAAGATTTACACAGAACACGAATTAGGAATTAAATAGTGGCAGTAAAGGTATTCGACGACATTCTACTACAAGGTATTCGCAGCGGTCAAATGCCAGCTCGTACTGCCAAAGCACGCGAATGGTATCGTGAACAAGCACGGGGTATTGCACGTACTCAGAGAAACAGATCACAAGGCGATAGATTAATTCGTGAAATACGTGCAGATGAAGATCGTAATAATACGAATCGTTTTATGATGGGCAATATGTATCTATTTGCTTATGATCCAAAGCATAAAGACACGTTGCCATATTATGATAGATTTCCATTAGTTTTTCCAATAAATAAGGCTAAAGGTGGGTTCTTAGGAATTAACATGCATTATTTGCCACCCATTTTAAGAGCTAAACTAATGGATCAGTTGTATACTGTTTTGAATAATAAAGATTTTAACGAAACTACAAGGTTAAAAGCGTCATATAACATTTTAAATGGAGCAGCTAAGTTTAAAGAGTTTAAACCTACAATTAAACATTACTTGAGCGCTCATGTAAGAACAAAGCCGGCTTATATTAACCCGACCGAATGGGATATCGCATTGTTCTTACCAACTCAGAAATTTGTTGGCGCTACTGCTAACCAAGTATACAAAGATTCTAGAAGAATCATAAGAGGCAGATAATGGCTTTCAGAATAAATGAATTCAAATCGCAAATGGATTGGTTCGGCGGCCCGGATCGTAGTTCATTGTTTGAAGTTCAAATCATCAATGCGCCAGGTACAAGATCTAGAGCAAACTCTCGCGATCTTGCTTTCTTCTGTAAAAACGTAGCAATTCCGGGAATGAACTTTAATGTCGCAACTTACGAAGGTGTAGGTCAATTGCGTAAAGTATTTCCAATGGGTTTTAATCCTGAGCCTATTCAAGCAATCTTTATGTTAGATTCCGATAAACAAGTTCTTTCATTCTTCCATGGTTGGGCTCAGCAAATTGTTAACTATAGTACAGCAGCAGGACCATTTGCTGAGGTAGATGGTATGTTACCCTTTGAGATTAATTACAAAGACGAATATGCATGTACTATTGTTATCAGACATTATTCATCCGATTACGCTAAAACCGGCCGTTACTATGAAGTTGTATTAGAAAAAGCATTTCCTATTCAAATGGGCGATGTGGATTTGGCATGGGAAAATAATGATAGTTTCTCAGTTTTGCCAGTAAGTTTCCAATATGACGCTATTCGTTATTCAGGCGAAAGATTTGGTAATCCTGCAGCTCGCTTTGGCCGTGGTAATGGTTTATTAAGTCTAATAAATGCAGTTGGCAATATTGGACAAGTTATTGGACAAAATCTAATTCCTGAATCTGTGCAAGATGCGGTCAATACATATAACAAAGCAAGAAACGATTTCGATAATATCAGTAATAGAATCAAGAGTTATTTTTAATTTATTAGGAGTATATAATGGGATTACCTAAAATTGATCTTCCAATTTTTGAGTTGACGTTGCCATCAACTGGCGAAAAAGTTAAATACCGTCAGTACAGAGTAAAAGAAGAAAAGATCTTACTTGTTGCACAGGAATCAAAAGATCCTTTGCAAGAAGTCTTGGCAATTAAACAAGTTGTTAATAATTGTTTGATTGATAAAGACGTGTCAGAATTAGCAATGATGGATTTAGAATATATCCAAATTGCATTGAGATCAAGATCCGTTGATAACCAAGTAACATTTTCTATTACCGATCCTGATACTAAAGAAAAAGTAGAATTAGCTATTGACATTGATAACATTACTGTCACTAGGAACGAATCACATTCAAACAAAATTAAAATTAACGACGAATGGATGTTATTTTTAAGATATCCAACTATTGATGAATTCATGAAGATTGTAGGTTTAGATCCTACAGATCCGTTGATTAATTATTTCATTATGGTATCTTGTTTGGATAAAATCGCATCTGAAGATGAAGTGTACGATTTTAAAGATTATTCTGATGAGCAGATTGACGAATTCATGGGCGATCTATCAACTGATATAATTGCAGGTATTCAAAACTTTTTTGAGACCATGCCAAGATTGCGTCATGAAATTAAATACACTAACAGTAATGGCGATGATAAAACATTTGTAATTGAAGGGTTGAGAACTTTTTTTACTTAATGCTGTGCCACATCAATTTAGGTGAATATTATAAACAAATATTCGCTTTGGTACAGCACCATAAGTATTCTATAAAAGAAATTGAAGACCTGATACCTTATGAACGAGATATCTATTTTGGAATGCTAGTAGACTACATAGAAAAACAAAACGAAAAGAACAATAGGTAGTAAATAAATGGCAGAATTATCAGAACAGACGAAGGCTATAATTGAACGACTAAAGGCCGAAGGACAGTTGACTCGTAATACGGGTACCAACTCTATTCGATCTGTTAAAATTCAGCTAGATAGATTCGAAGGTATCTTCAATACTATTTCTACTAACATTGTCGAACAAACATCGATGATGCGCACCCAACTCGGGATTGCTCAAGAGGCCGCCGAAAGAGCAGAGACTCGAGAGCAATTACAAGAATTAGATCCACCAACTTCTCAGAGTGAAGCTCAAAGTAGAACTGATGAAACAATTGATAAAATAGGCGATGGTTTAGGTAAAACCATAGATGGTCTATTTAATCTAAATAACATTAAGAACATGGCTTTGGCTGGTGCTGGTTTGTTCGTAGGGTACAATCTTATTAAAGGTTATGTTAACGAACAAACTGATGGCGGATTTGACCGCATGGTAGATGGTATTAAAAATACTAATTGGAAAGAAATGTCTGACCAATTGAATATCATTAAATGGTCTTCTTTTGCATCTGCTGTTAATAACGCATCAACTAAAATTAACGATTTCACTAAATGGATCGATGAAACTGGTGTGGACGATGTTGTAAGCGCTGTAGTTGGCGGTGGCTTGGTCGCAGCCGGCGTAAAAGGCGCTGTTTCGGGTGTACTTGCAGGTGGAGGTACTGGATTAAAAGGTAGATTAGCTTCATTGCCGGCGGGATTGGCTTTAGCAACAGCCGGCATAGCAGTATATTATGGTGATGAAATTGCAGGATGGTTAAAAGAAGCTGGAGCAAGTGAAGAAGGAGCCGAAGGTTTAACAGATGCCGCAGCCATGGCATTAGGTTTAAGTGCAATGTTTGGTCCAAAAGGTGCACTTATCGGTGCAGTAGCGGCAACTGCTATTATGCTTGGTGGTATTATAGACGGTTGGATCAAAAAACAAAAAGATAAAGCCGCGGACGAATTTAATAGACAAATAGCAGAATCTGAAGCTATTATTGAACAAGCTAATATAGAAAACAGACAACTTGAAGAGCAAGAAAGACAGAAAGTTGCGCAGGCATTAGCAGAATCTAGAAGAAGACAACAATTAGCATTGTCCGAAGCTGCAATTGGTCAAGCAGCTGCAGCAGAAGCAGCAATGATAGAAGCTCTTGGCCAAGAAAGACTGCCAACGGACGGCGGTGGTATTAATTCTGCTCAACGCGATAGAATTGTGCAAGATATTATGAATGGTAAACAAGGTGCTATGGAAGAGCTTCTAGCATTTGCAAGATCACGCGAAAATGAAAGATTTGATATTTCTCGTAAGTATGGCGCATCGCGTGATGAATGGATAGATGAATTCTTAGAAGATTTTGCTAAAGATACATTTTATGATTTAGACGCTAAAGGTTATAATCCAACTGAAGCTCTAGCATCTATGGATAAATGGAAAGAATTAGTTGGAGGTTCTAGAGCAAAAAATGTACAGGATATGGCAGGCAAATATGTCGATGATCTTGTCGAGATGGGTATACTAAATGGTATTACACCAATGAAAAGTGGTGCTGCAGCGTTTAATGCCAAAATGGCTGAAGGTATTGCATCAGGCGCAATTAAAGATAGCCCTGTTATTATTTTCCAAAATTCACCTACCTTTATTGGTGGCGATACTTACAGTACTCATGCTGGCAACCAAGCCACAAGTGTACAAGTATTAGGGCCACTCGGCGATATACTAAACGGTGGTGACGCATACGGCATGCCAAAATAAAAAAGGGGAGCTTGCGCTCCCCAGTGCGGACTATAAAACGGTAATCATCGCCCGCAAGTTTATTTATTCATTTAGGAGTTGTTTTTCAAAACTACCAATTTGAATTTTACGAGGCTTTTTCTCTTCAGGAATAACATTCTCTAAATCAATTGTAAGAATACCTTGACTTAAGTCAGCGGTACGTACAACGATTGTATCAGCTAGAGTAAAGCTTCGACGGAAGGCGCGAGCTGAAATACCTTTGTGCAGATATTTAGCATCTTCTTCGCTTTCCTTTTTCTTACCTTCAACAAATAGTACACCGTCTTT